>Ga0307377_10003263_pt1 | contig 18481 bp, 26 predicted proteins | sample TR3MG_FD_202535 | JGI IMG/M metagenome (GOLD analysis project Ga0307377, IMG submission 202535) | Soil microbial communities from Risofladan, Vaasa, Finland - TR-3 | ecosystem: Environmental > Terrestrial > Soil > Coastal area > Acid sulfate soil | place: Finland: Risofladan, Vaasa | collected... | reverse complement strand
GAGGATTTGGCTTTACCTGAGCAATATACAAATGATTTCAGACGTATGATTGCAAAATGTGAATTGCCGAATTTATTATTTTCAGGACCACCAGGTGGCGGAAAAACAACATTAGCAAGAGTGTTATGCTCAAAGACTGGAGTCCTGTTTAGCAAAGATGATAACATGCTTTCTGTGAATGGTTCAGCGAGAAAGACTCGTGGTATTGGTTTTGTTGATGATGTAATTGAACCATTTCTAAAACATCCACCAGGTGGAGATAAATACAAAGTTGTGTTTATTGACGAGGCTGATAAATTAACAGCAGACGGATACGATTCACTTAGAGCATTGATTGAGAAATATCATGTTGCTTATGGACGTTTCATTTTCACATGTAACTATTTGTCAAGGATTCCTGATCCTGTTCAAAGCAGGTTCATTCCTTATGTATTCAGTCAAATCCCAAAAGAGTTTGTTTTAAGATATTGTAAAACAATACTCGATGCTGAAAAGGTAGATTATAAAGATGCTGATATTCAAGTTGCGATTACTAATCTTTATCCTGATGTCCGTAAAATTGTTAATGCTTTACAGCGTGCTTCGTGGGAAGGTAAACTTAAACTCAGTGAAAAAGACGTTATCACAACTGAACGAAAAGTTGTCACTTTTATACGACAAATTATCAGTCACATTGAAAAGGGGCAAGGAAACAAAATAGGTGGAGTTGTAAATGCAATCGTTGATATTGTATCAGCACAAGACTTAGAATATCGTAATGTTTACACAGAGTTATTCTTTGGTAATAACATTCCAGCCCCTGCAAAAATCATCATAAATAAATATTCAAACGGTCATCAAAATGCACTTGTTCCACATATGCATTTCATGGCAATGATCTTCGATATTATCAAATCATTGCAAGCATTTAGAAAGGCAGCTATGGGATAATGGATGAGCATAGATTACAATCCAGATCAAACCACATATTTAAAACTATTCAAACATTTGAAAGATTATTTCCAGATGAATTTGAAAAATGTGGAATTAAGCAATGTGGACATTGTAATGCAACAGGTATTTCAAATAAACATTCGTTAGAACATTGTTCTAATTGTGGAGGTATGGGATATGTTGGCTATGAAAAATTACATGGTGAGCATGTATGTAGATCTTGTAACGGCTATGGGTGTGGAATGTGCAATTACAATGGTACTGTTGATTGGGTTACACATGCCAGATCAAGTGATATAATACCAGGGCCGGGACTGAGAAAGAGAGCTTAAATGAAAAAATGTTATACTAAAGAAATTATATACGTAGTTCCTAAATTACATTGCTCATTATGTGGAAAACACATCAAGATAGGTGAAGAAATATGCTCGGTGGTTATTACATGGGGCAATGGAAAAACAACATGTAGAGAATGTTATGATCAATATGAAGTCGATTGGTCACTGCATGAAACAGAGAATCTAGATGAGTAATGTGAGGTGATTTAAATGAATTGGAAATTTTGGAAACGTGAAAAGAAAGAAAAAGTAGCTAAGTTCCCATGTTCGTCTGATAACTGTTTAGTTAGAATGGCATGTACAAAACCATGTGAAAAAATTGAGATGGATAATGATAAACTTATGGATTTGTTTATGAAATATAAGTGTTGCCCCGATTGTGGTGAAGAGTCATTCATGGAAGGTCCATGTGGTGGTGCAGCACAAAATGTAAAATGTAATGGTTGTGGTCATTGGTATAATTGGGCACTCCCATTATTTATCGAAAGGATACATATTTCAGAGGAGAAATTCTACGAATGATAGGAATATATCAAGATGATTTTGTTGATTATTTGCAGGAGAAACTTGGACCCGTAAAAACAACTTCTAAGAACTTTATTGTTCCGTGTCCGTGGTGTGAGTATGGTAAAGATAAAGAGCATTACCACATGTACATTTCTCTGGAAGCTCCTATATTTCATTGCTTTCATGCAACATGTGAAAAGAGTGGTACATTAAGAAAGATGTTGTCGGTCCTTGAAGGACATGACATTTCAGATCAGTTTATTGATAAAGAAAAATTAGAAGAATTTAAAAAGCAGAAAACTATATTTGTAGATAAAGACAAATCTTTAAAACCCCTCAAACTTCCTGTATTGAATACACGAATGTTCCCAGTGAAAGAGATGTACATCAACAAAAGATTTAAATTCTCAAACATTAATTTGCATAATGTTAAAGGGTTGATTTTTGATGTTTATGAGTTTATTTCTATGAACAATATTACCATAGATGAGACATTGTTTCGACTACAGGATTACTTACACAACAATTTTGTTGGGTTCGTCACAGAGAACAACACAACGGTTGTTTTTAGAAACATCGATCCAACACACACAATGAGGTATTACAAAATGAAGATTCAGTATTCTTCGTTTATTGATTATTATAAATTACCAGGAAACAATCCAAAATCAAAGAAAATCGTTCTAGCAGAGGGAATATTTGATATTTTTTCGGAACACACATTTGATTATTTAAACATTAAAAATGACGTTAAATTATATGCATCAGTTCTTTCATCAAAGTATAGTGCTTTGTTAAAGAGTATTGTTTACTATGAGCAGATATTTAAACCAGATGTAATTATTTTATCAGATAGAGGTATCCCAATGTGGCAATATAAAAACCTCAAAAAGAGATACGGATATATGATAAATTCATTAAAGATTTTTTATAATAAAAGCGGAAAAGATTTTGGTGATGCAAGAGTATCACCACTTACTGTTATGTAAAGGAGATGATCGAATGAGTCAAACTAAACAAAGGGACCGGCTAAAAGAAATTTTTGAAAGCACAGTTGAGTCAGGTATAAAATATGACGGTTCATATGAAAGAATTGAGTATTACAATATGTTTTGTAAAGCTGCGGCACAGGAAAAGCTATATAAAATGATGGGTAATAATTTGTGTATGTTCAACTGTGTGTATGAGAATACCGATGCCGTAATGATGATTTTTTATATTCCTATTAATTCAAATGACTCAGGAGCTAAAAATGTTGCTGAAAGAGTTATGGAAGTCGTCGAAGGCACAGAGGATTGTTTTGTAACTCTTGATTTTATTAGATCAGAAGAGGTTAAAGAAGATAAGTTCATCTATGTTACAGCAATCAAAAAAATCAACCAGGAGGACGCATGAGACAGAAAAAAGTGAAACAATTACGAAAGTATATTATTGACAATGTAGAAGAAGTGTTACTTCTTGTAAGAAATGAATGTGGAAGTAAAACCGAACAAATGGGTCCGAGACAGGTATATCAAAATGCAAAAAAACTGTACAAAGCAGGAAAACTCAGGGTTTGAACCATGTGAAAAATGTGATGGTGTAGGGTGGATTCCAATAAACAATGATGAAAATTGTGAATATGCAAAACCTTGCCCTTTATGTGAAGGTGAAGGTGTGGTTGATTGGGTTAGAAAAATAATGGGTTATACAAAACCAAAATATGTTCCGATTTGGCCTCAGACAAATGTGAAACCCGCAGTAACAAATTTTAAACTACCAAAAGGAGTAATTGAGAATGACGAGAATTGAATTTGACAGCGAAGACTTTAATACCTTTTTGAGATGTCTTATGAACCTGAAAGAGATTTGTAATGACGTTGACATTAGAAATGGAATGATTCGGCAGAGAACGAATGACCTAACATCAGTATTTGAAATGGACCTAACATCATTGATTACAGACGCAGCAATACCCATTACAAATCTAAAGAAGAAACTGGATTTGTTGAAAACATTTGCTGGCCAAGATGTTGTTATTGAAATCAATGAGGGGGAAACGGAAAGTGATAGTAATTTTATCATTTCAGATGATGTATCCTCAATTAAATTTCTATTCCCTGCATTGGAGTTCATGGACAACAAATACATGACCGAAGAGGAAAGAGATAATATCTTCTTACTTGATGAAAATGAATTGATGCTCCATGATGAATTGAATACAGTCATTTCAGAACGTATCAGAATCATCACAGACAACTTTAACACACAGTCATTGCAGGTTAAGTTTTCTGGTGATACAGCAATGATTGTTGCTTCAACACAATCAAAAGATCAGATGGCACGATTCAAAAGCGATATTCCAACAACAATTGAATTTGAAGGCGATTACACATCAAATCTTTCTGCAGTTCCTTTCTGTATTGAACATGATTCAAATTTGGATTTCAAAATGCATAAAGATCCAAATCAGAGTCTTGCATACAATCAAATCAAAACAGATTTGGGATCAGTTGAAATTCACATCTATTCAAGAGCAGCTATCGTTGAGGATGCGGAATAATGTACAACAAGGTGAGCCAAGAACTACAGGATAAAATTGGACGTGATTTAAAACAGATATATAATAAGGACGGAGAAGAAATCGGAATGGTAACTTTTGTCATTCAAGAAAAAGAGATTTATGAAGAATGTATTGAATGGCTTGAGACAATAAATACTTATTATTTATCCTCATATTGGGGTGGCTCACTTAAAAAATTTTTACACTACGATTATATAAAACCAGCAGAAGTCCTTCACTACATGGTTCTTTTCAAATATGAATTGAATTGGAACATGTCGTGGAAGGACTGGTTTATTGTGAGAGGAGAAGATAATGCATCCATCGTCCCTGCTTAGTTATTATCCTACGTATGCAATTTTGGACGAAATTGTTTCATATGGGAATTATAAGAAATTAACAGTCTTTATTGATTTGAAAAACACACTCCAAACAACTTACATGGAGCATGCGATTGTTAATATTCTTGAAAATTCCAAAAACATGAAGTTCATGGATACATCAATTTTTTCTTCTCTAATTTCCTTTTTATCCTTCCATAAAATCTACGGTATGAAAAGAGGGATTGATATAAATTTCATCATCTTCTTTGAAACAGGCCAGTCATATTATCATTTGAATATTAGTAAGCAATATAAGATTTCAAGGAAGATTGATGATCTTTATGGTTTAGATAGAGCGGATAGAGAATTGTTCTGGAAGATTCTCCATAACAATTTTCGCTTAATTGATCAGGCATGTAACAAGATTCCAAATGTTAAAGTTGTAAGGATGTCACATCTTGAAGCTGATTTTATTCCTTATTATTTGCTTAGCCGAAAGAAGGTTCCTTTAGATGAAAATGTTGGATATGCCTTGTATTCAAATGATCATGATATGTGGCAATGCGCTGCAAAGGATTCTTATATATTCTCTAAGGCGGGCAAGAACAAAAAAATAATACGAGCTGGGAATATTATGAGTACGTTTCTCAAGAAACCATGCGAATATGAAGATGTTTATCTTCCATTAGCAATGGCTGTCATTGGAGATCCTGGTGATGATGTAACCGGAGTTAAAGGTGTTGGTCCGGCAAGATTCTTAGAAATCCTTCCACAGATTACAGCAATGACTGGAAATATGGGGGACATCTATAAAAAGGTCGAAAGCGGTCAAAATATATTCGATCCTATACCCCCCAGCATTTCGAACAAATATTTACAAAAGGTAGTCGATGCGGAAATCAAGAATAAAACTGTATCGAACAATTTAAAATTGGTTTCATTTGAATTAATATCAAGAGCAATTGACAATCCCAGTACAACTGAGATGATTGATAAGCGAAAAATGATAGAAAAGGTATTAGACGATGATCAAGTCTATCCACTCGAATCTTTAAAAACAGCCCTCACTCGGACTGGGGTATTCCTGGAGGAAAGTTCAATTGACTTCCTTTATATATGAGGAAATAACCCATGCTGACACAATCAGAAGTATTGCACTACATCAAAGATAATTTGGGGTGGCCATTCATGCACCTTGAATTAGATGATGAAAAAATCATTAGTTATACAACGGATCATAGTTTAAAGGAGTTTGCCTACTATGTCCCGCAGGTGTGGAAGATAGGTTTAAATCTAAACCTTGAAAGTAATAAGGTGCCAGGAGTAGCTAATGAATTTTTGATACATGATCCTCAAGGACTTGAGATCTTAAATGTCATTGATTTCTACTCAACATCTGGAGATCTATATCTTCTTGGGCATCCACCACTTGGACCAATGTCAATGGGTGAGCTTCCTGAATGGGCACTGTCCGTCAGTAATGCAATGACCGTAAAGATGTTTTCATCATTTGATTACACATTTGAATTTAGACATCCGAATGTCATGAGAATTTCCCCTTTACCAACGGGTTCATTGGGAGTAATTACTGTGGAATATGAAAGGGAGCAACCTCACGATTTAAGTGGTATACCGAATGATTTACATGAATATTATAAAAAATTAGCGCTTGCCGACATCTTAATCGTTATAGGACGAATTAGAAAACGATATGGTGGCGGTTCATTGCGAACACCGTTTGGAGAGATTCCGTTAGAGTCGGATATATTTGATGAAGGAAAGGAGATGAAGCGTGAGGTTATAGAATTACTCGAGAGGTTATATATACCAAACGTAAGAATTGATCATGGCTAAAAAACTTGAAATTATTAAACCGGTATCCAAGAAAAAACTTGGAGTAGTAGGAGCATCAAAGAAAAATGAAAAAGTAAAAAAAGATTGTAGTGTGTTAAGAGATCCAATGTTTGTTGGAATGGATCCATCATTCAATGGATTTGCAATTGTTGTATTGGATAAGGATGCTAATATTATCGAGCAAAAATTATTTGGTTCTGATAATAACGGCGAAGTAGAAGACAGGTTAATGGAACTTGAAAAAGAATACAAGTTCATTCCAAACATAATATGTTTACATTCTGTTTGTATTGAAGGACCTGCATATGCTAGTCAAGGTGCTTATATTTTACAAATGGGAGCTCTACATTTTATGATCAGAATAATGCTCAAACGAAATGGTATTGATTATAAAATCATAGCACCTGGAACATTAAAGAAGTTTGTAACAGGCGATGGTAGAGCAAAGAAAGATTTGATGCTCCTGAAAGTGTACAAAAAGTGGGGCATTGAATTTGATAATGATAACCTTGCTGATGCGTACAGTTTAGCAAGAATGGCACTGGAGGATTATACCAATGGGAATAAGCAAGTACCTGAACAAGATTCAGGAGGAACAGGAGATAAGAAAAAGTGACCGTCTGCGTTGTAAGATTTGCGGTCGAGAGGTAACAATAAACAAGCCAGGTAAAGGACCACTCGTATGTTGCGGCGAACCAATGTCAGTAATGGGTCGAGTCGTTGAAGCCGGCTTTTCCAAATATCCCAAAGGTTGGACGCAAGATAGCGTCAAAAAGTTTGCCAATTCGTTATCACAAGATATGAAAGGCGGGCCAAAGTCAAAAGGATTTTTTGATAAATGTGTTAATAAGATGCAGGGAAGATTGAAAGATCCTGAAGGATTCTGTGCTAGTATAAAAGATGAAGTGTACGGTTCGACTATGTGGAGGGGAAAAGATAAACCTGAAGCGGAAGTGAGAAAAGATACAAAAAAAGACCAAAACGTATAGAGGACAATTAAATGGATATAAATATGTTAATCCAGCAAGCTATGGCTGATCTAAAAAATATAAATGCCATTATAGCTGACAATCAATCACTTGCAACTCAAGGTCCTTATGGTCCAGCTACAACAGCAAGTATAGATCGTACGTTGAAACATGCTATTGCAACCAAAGACAAGATGCTTGTACATATTAAGAAATTGGATGCTATTAAAAAAGAGATTTATGATCTTCAACACCCAGAAGAAAAACAACGTCTGTTGGAAGAAGCTGCCCAACGTGCTAGAATGATTGCTTTTCTTGTTGGTGGTGTGGCAACAATAGCAGCATTAGCAGGATCTATTTATATATACAAAAGATTTTTTAGTAAAGCGGCCAAAGCATGTGAAGGTAAAAAAGGCGACGATAGGGCGATGTGTGTTTCAAGATTTAAAATTGCAGGGTTTGAGCAATCAATAAGATCTCTAAGAAAGAATCGTAACCGTTGTGGCCAACATGAAAAATCTGCAACATGCAGAGCAAAAATAGATAGTAGGATAAACAGTTATCAAAGTAAAATAAGAAAACAAAAAACTAAATTAAAGGAAAGTGTTAATATGAACACTCTAACTGAATGTTACTTAAAATTTCTTTACGGGGATGAGTCATTTGTTGAAAATGACTGGAGAGGCGACAACCTTCCCGTAGAAGGCGATAACAAACCAAATTGGATTCGTGAGTGTATGATGTTGGAATGTGATAGAGAAAAAATCAATTGTCTTAGAAAACTCAGAGAAACAACAGCAATGAACCCATTCTATAAATATCGTATTGATAGATTCGTTGATGCTATAACTCAAACATATGAACCAACAGATAAACCTGGTATGGTTCCGGAGGTTCAGGATTGATGAAGATAATTAAAGATTATCTGAAATTATTAAATGAGTCAGAATGGAATGAAACAGATGAATGGCAAGATCATTTTGATAGAGATCTATTGGCAAATTTAATATCAAAAAATAGTGAAACTGGAGAAAAAGAACTTAATGTGAATAGACACTCTATACAACCAGTTCTTTTAAATCTCATAAAGAATACAGGTGGTGATTATAGAGGGCGAACTAATATGCGTAATTCCGATCATGGAGATTATGCGGGAGTTGATTATATCTTAAAAAACATGCCAAAAGGATGGGAAGAAAAAGTTAAAAAATATGTTGAAAAAATTGCAAAAAAACACAATGAAGAATAAGGTACAATATAATGACTAATTCAGAGTTTGTAGTTACAGAACATCAAGCCAAACGTGCTGGACTTCATTGGGATTTAAGATTTGAAATTCCAAAGTCTAAAATGTGGGCATCGTTTGCTGTAAGAAAAGGAGTTCCTTTGAATCCGGGGACAAAAGTTCTTGCTGTTAGAACACATGATCACAAAAGGGATGAAGCGTTACTCACAGGAAAAATCGAAAGTGGATATGGAGCAGGAACATTCAAAGAGTGGGATCGTGGAAAATGTATAATCCATAAATATTCAACTGCACATATGGCAATCGAATTTAAAGGTAAAAAAGTAAAAGGTATATATCACCTTGTCAATATTGGAGTTGCTGATAAAAATTTTAAAGGGGAACAATATTTTCTATTCAAAGGAAAAGTTGTAAGTGAGATTATGGGAATGGCGAGTCGTATTCCATCGAGAGGGGTTGCAACAGATACAGAAATAGGTTCCTCTTATGATACTAGTGATCCTCTTCCTTGGTCATTAGCAGAAAATTATCCTGATATGTCTGGGGGTGGTGGTATGCAAACAAGACTTCCTCCTGCTGATACATCAGAAGTAGAATCAAGTGATGAAGAGGAAGATAAAGCAACCCATAAAAAATTACCTTGGTCTATATCAGAGGGAGAAAAGATAATGAATGATTATGCATTAATAGCAACATTTACTGCAATGAAAGGATTTTTCACACAAAAGGCAGTTGGAGAATATCTACTTGTTGCTTTGAAAGATACCAAAAATAATAGCTTTGTACTACTACAATTTTATGGAAGGCTAAAAGATGATATGTATATTGTTGGTATTATTGCTTCGGAAAGTCCAGACGATGATGTTCTTGAGCAAGAGTTGGATCAATTGAGATATCATTCACAGGTTAAAATTCTGGAGGATAAACTTCCAATCTCCGTCAATTTTGGGAACAAAATAACCGTAAAATTTAAAAAGTCAAGTAAGTATGTAGGAAATCAAATAGAATTGTTTGATGATAGCAGACTTGACCGAGGTTATATGATAGCGAAAACAAAAATGAAAAAAGGATTCGAACCAGCACAACAATTTAAAATTGGAGCTGATGCTGGAGAAATGAACCAATTTAAAAAGATGCGAGCATTTGCAGTATCGAGGTTAAAAACAATAATGAAGCAGAAGAACTGAGGAGGATAAAATGAACCGTTGTATTGTGTTAAATGGAGACTACAGTTTTTTAAATACTATTTCATGGAGAAGAGCTTTATGTTTATTAATGAAAGGCAAAGCAGAAGCACTGAAATATGCCGACCGTGTAGTCCATTGTGCCGATGGTTCGGAAATAAAAATTCCTCTGGTAATGAGACTTATAAAGGTTATAAGACTTATATATAAAAATCGTGTTCCGTACACAAAAAGAAACATAATGGTTAGAGATAATCATATATGTTGTTACTGTGGTGGAACTGAGCACCTTACAATTGACCATGTTATTCCAGAGTCACGTGGTGGAAAAACAAGCTTTGAAAACTGTGTGACTGCATGTTTCCCATGTAACAATAAAAAGAACAACAGAACACCAAGGGAAGCAAACATGTTTTTAAATAAAAAACCACATGCCCCAACTATCTCGGAATTTTTCATGCTTAAAATGAAAAATTTGGGGCTTGATAAATTCTTGAAAGAATTGGGAGTGTATTAAAATGGATAAAGATTATTTAGATATTTTAAAACAAACAGAGTTACGTCCAACCAAAATAAAAATCAAAGAGCATAAACCAACGATTTTACATGAACAAAAAGAAAATGGAAATATGGATCTACATGAAAAAATAATTAAGTGGTTCATCGAAAACCCAAAACCAGAAGATGAAAAGGTCCATGAGTTTGCAGACAAAATGGGAATTAACCCCCACAAGTTTGAAGGTCATATTTATATGATTTTAAGTGATTTAATTCATCAAGGTAGATCTAAAACATTTACTGGAAAATATGATCCAAAAGAACTGGCAATGGGCACAGAAGTTGAAAAAGAACATATGCCATACCCATCCATCGCTGAAAAAATTGCTAAAGATCATTTGGCAGAATTTCCTGATTACTATACCCGTCTGAAGAAAATGGAAGCAGAGGGTGGAGTTAAGGAAAGCGTATCGGAATTGTTTGTTCAGGCGGGCGAGATTGAATCCGTACCTCCTGGATTAGAACGTGATACGCAGATTTTGCGATTGGGAATGATAGCAGAATTGGATGCAGTAAATCTCTATAACAAACTAGCAGTGATTGCAACATCCCAAGATGTCAAGACATTGATGTTAGATGTATCCGGAGAAGAAAAGGTTCATGCTGGCGAGTTTGAAACATTGATGGAACAGCTGGATCCTGATTATGAGGAAAAAGAAGAAGAAGGCGAAGGCGAAGTCGAAGACTTACTCGGTGATAACGGCGAACAGTTTTAGTTGTTCTATAAAAAATTTAGAACAAATTAATACTAAATGAAAGGAGAATCTTATGAATTTTGCGAATACCGTGTACGAATTATCAGAAAGCTTTATGACAGATCCTTCATATGTTGATATAGATCTCGATAGAATCTACGAGGTTGCAGAACAGATGAAGGAACAAGGAGCACCATCATTTCCGGTTCCGGAGGTGAAGGATGCTAAGAAGGGAGTGTTGCTTGAACTCGTAGCCGCATCAGTAAACTATTGTTACTGGTACGGGAAAAGCACCGTAAGACCACTACATGCTAATTCAACAAAGATGTATGATTTGTTGCTTCAATCATTCGATGGTTATCAATCACATCAAACAGAAGGTTTTAAAGATTGTATTAATTTATTTTCTGTCCTTTTGTCACAACAAAGATTTCCTCTCATAGAAGAACGTATAAAACATCTTGAAGAATTAGTAAAAGAAGATGCACAACAATTTGCAACGATGGTAGTAAATGATCAATTTACTAAAAAGTTGAATCTTGACCGATGTATGACAATGCTCATCTCAACTTATCCTGGATTTGCATCTGATCTATTTTTAAAAAGGGCATCATTATTTTTTATTCAATTATTTAGGAGATTTGGATGGTTTGCTGATGATCTTAAAAACCTACATGTTCCCGCTGATTACCAAGTTCCAAAAATGCTCGAACACTTCGGTTGTATTTCTTACGACTATTCCCTTCAAACAGCTATTGAAAATGGCGATCTAATTCCAAAAGGGTCTCTCGCAGAATGTGAAATTCGTGCGGCAACAGTTTTAACTATTAAAAAACTGTGTGAACTGACGGGGTGGAATGTAGCTGAAGTTGATGGTTTCTTTTTTCTACAAAGAAATGAAGCTACTAATTCGTTTCACCTAACAATTACTACGGATTATTAAGGAGATAAAAGTATTATGAAAAAAGTAACATTGTCTGACAATGCGTTAGCAGTTGCATCAAGTCGATACTTCATGAATGGTGAAGGTTGGCAAGGGTGTGCTGAACGTGTTGCCAACACCATTGCTGTCCCAGAGGTCAGCAATAGAGATAAAATAAAAGATGAATTTACACAAATGATATACAATATGGACTTTCTGCCGGGGGGTAGAATATTAAGAAATTGTGGAAGACCAAGAGGGTCATTGTTCAATTGTTATCATTTACCAATCGGAGATTCAATTGAAGAAATCGGGCAGTTTATTAAAGATTCATTAATTCTGTGGTCGGAGGGTGGCGGAGTTGGTTGTAATTTTTCACCTCTACGTCCAAGAAATGATATTATCATGGGGAAAGGCGGGCATTCCTCAGGACTTGTAAGTTTCATTCAAGCATCAGACGCAGTCGCAAACACAATTGAAAGTGGTGGCGCAAGACGTGCAGCAGCTATTGCCACAGTTGATGTATCTCATCCAGAGGTTGTTGACTTTATTGATGCAAAATTAAAACACGGCACTCTTTCACATTATAATATTTCAGTTTCAGTGACAGATGATTTTCTACTGGCAGTTGAAGCTGATGATATGTGGACATTCAAATTTAAACAAAAACAATATGGTAAAATCAAAGCAAGAGATTTATGGAATAAAATTATCACAAATATGGTCGACTGTGCAGAACCAGGCCTTCTCAATTGGTCAAACTTTGCAAAAAACAATTCATACTACTTTGAACCAGTTCTTGGTACAAACCCATGTGGCGAAACAACCCTTGGTCCATACGGTGTTTGTGATCTTGGGTCATTGGTCCTACCAAACTTCATTACAGGTAACGTCAATACAAATTGGAAGAAACTTGAGTATATCATTAAGTTGGGAGTTCGTTTTCTTGACAATGTAATTGATGTTAATAAATACACCTTAAAAGAGATTGACATTAACGCTCATAAATCAAGGCGTGTTGGTATTGGAGTTATAGGCCTCGCTGAATATTTGTTTGCAAAAAAGGCAAGATACGGAAGCGAAAAAGCTGTAGTTGAAACTGAAAGATTGATGCGTTTTATCAGAGATGCAGTATATCAAGCTTCTCTCGAACTTTCAATTGAAAAGGGAGCATTCCCAATGTTTGATCCGGTTCAATATGGAAAAGCATCATTCATTCGTAAACTTCCAGCACAACTTCGCATGGACATTAAAAAGCATGGAGTTCGAAATTGTACATTGATGGCTCTTGCACCAACAGGAACAATCTCATTGATTGCAGATTACACAAGCGCAGTTGAACCTCTATTTGCAAAAGCAATGATGCGCCATGATAGAGTAAGCGACCGTATGTATATTCATCCACAGTATCAACAAATGATACTCAACGATGAAGAAATTCCAGAATGGTTTGTTGATTCATTTGATCTTGCACCAAAAGATCATTTTGAAATGCAGGTTGCTTGCCAGAAATTCTGTGATGGAGCTGTAAGCAAAACAATTAATCTTCCTAAAGAGACTACAGACAAAGATCTAAGCAATCTGTTGTTAGAGTATGTACATGATCTCAAAGGCGTAACAGTCTATCGTGACGGGTCCAGAGAAGGGCAAATACTCAATAAAGTATCAGAGGAAGAAGTAAAAAAGTATTTATTAACTGACTCAGTTGATAACAATCTTGATACAGAACAGGTTGTGTGTGCAACAGGTTCCTGTGAAATTTAGAACAAACAATAAACCACAGGAGGTCGTATTATGAGTATGATTTTAGAAGCAGGACAGGCTTGTCATTTGGCAAATCAATGCCCATACAATGATCCGTATGGAAGATGTTATGGTTCTCTATCATCAAGAAAAAATCAATTTGAATGTGATTATGTTGTTGGTGGACAACTTATAACAGATGCAGGAAGTCGTAATCCCCTTGACCAAACGGGGAAAATGAAAGTTATAATGGAGTAACAATGGAAGAAGATCTATTAAAAGATGAACAGCAGGAACGTATTGACTTTCTTCTCAATGAATATGATGATCATAGGGATGCAATCAAAAGCATGATTGTGGACCTTGAGAAGATCAGAGTTCGAATCGACACTCTAATACCAGATCAATTAGATGCAAGGTATATGAGATTCTTTGAAGAAAAGGTTAAATCAATAACAGGTCTTTTTAATTCTTTGCTCGAAATGAGAAAAGAAATTGCAAAGAGTGTTAAAGATGAAATCGAAATTCGTAGAAAAATCAAGAGTGACGATGAAATGATTGACATTGAAGATATGTTGGATGTCCGTAGTATGGCGACCAAAATAGATAAATTCAAAGAAGAAACTGAGAAAGTTCACAGAGGAAGATTGAAGGTCATCAAAGATCAGATCGTTGATGAAGAAATTGAAATACCCGGCTTATCGGATGCCGCAGGGAGGAGAGTGAATAATGACTGATGAGATCAAAGATTCTGAAGATATTGAACCGCAGGTAGAAGTAAACGTAGATGAAATTATGAATAATATATCTTTGAAAATGGATGATGAAGATGAACCACAACCTGATCCAAAGAAAGTAAATAAGGTTGAAGTTGAAATGGTTGATCATGGAGTGGAGGAAAAAGCTCCGGTTATGGAAGATGAGGAATTAACAAAAGAACTGTATGGTGAGTTTGCATCCTTTCTTGAAAACAAGGCAGATATTGTACAAGATAAAGGAATCAAACTTACAATCTCAACAGGCATTGATTTAGTTGATGCTGTTTTGGGTGGAGGATTTGCTGTTGGTGGATTGAATATTATTGTTGGTCAACCTGGAAGCGGAAAGACAATGCTTGCAATTCAAACTCTTGGTCAAGGTCAACGACAATATGGCGGTAAGTTGATTGGAGGATTTTTAGATTCAGAAGAAGCAACAACAACTTTAAGACTTTCAAATTTAGGAGTTAGATTCCCTAAATTGAAACCATATGTTGACATTACAGTTGAAAAAGTCTTCAAGTTTATTGAAGGGTTGTGTGTTTTTAAAGATCAAAAGAAAATCATTGAAACTCCATCAGTAGTTGTTTGGGATAGTATTGCAAATACATTATCCCAGAAAGAGAGGGAAACAGATGATCCGAATACAGTCATTGGTTACAAAGCTCGGTTGTTGTCTATCCTTGTTCCTAAATACGTTGCTAAATGTGCTCAACACAATATATGTTTGCTTGCTGTTAATCAGCTGCGTGACGTACTTGCTTTGGGTCAGTTTGCGCCACCCAGAGACTTAAAGTTCATGTCTTCAACAAAAGACATGCCTGGTGGAAACGTCTTAAAGTTCAATGCATTTCAATTAGTTGAGATGAAAGTCAAAACAGCTATTAGTGATAAAGGTGTTGAGAAGTCTGATAACTATGGATTTGAGGGCATTATCGTTACATTAAAGTGTGTAAAAAATAAGCTGTTTCCTCCAAATGTTGAGATTCCAGTCGTTGGATCATTCACATCAGGATTTTCAAATTTCTGGACAAACTACAATTTTTTGAAACAAACTAAGCGTTTAAATGCAGGTGCTTGGAATTATTTGGTGTCTTTGCCGGATGTAAAGTTCAGAACTAAAGATGCTCCAAATCTATATAAAACTAATATTGGTTTCCAAAAAGCATATGACGCAGCTGTAAAGGAAGCAATTCAAACAGAAATCGTTGATAAATATAACCCGGACATTGACTAATCTAAAGTAATAATTAGAACAAAATATAAAGATAAAGTTAATAACGAAATTTTTGAGAGGGAGAAAAATTATGAGCGGAATGACAGATCTACTGAAAGATAGAGTTGAGTTGCTAACCAAGGATATCGTTGATAAACCGGATGAAGTTTCTGTTAATGCATCCATATCAACAAAAGCAGTAATCATTCAAATTAAAGTTGCACAATCAGATTGCGGCAAAATCATTGGGAAGAGAGGAAGAACCATCGACTCTATGAAAGTTATTTGTTTAGCGATGAAAAATACAAAACACCCAGAGGACTCAAGACGTGTTATGCTTGAAGTTCTTGAAGATGAAAACACAAGTTTTTCGTATAAGTAAACAGGAGGATACATAACAATGTTATCAAAAGAGAGTAAAATTAGAGTGCTTGAAAACTTTTACGGAATCGACTATGTTTTCTTTGGCAAACCCGTGGGGAAAGTTGGCAACTGTTGTCCAGTTGTCAAAGAGGAATATGTATCCATCAAAGGCGCCTTGCTATCAGTATTTGTAGAAATGCTACGTCTTATGGATCACACTCCACAATCTATCGAAGAAAAGGTTGATTCAAAGGCACTAAATGAAATGGCAAGAAAAAGCGCCAAAAATTCGAGATACGCATCTCAGAAAATTGTAACGACAGAAGCGGCACGCAAAGACATCAAAATTGAATTGAAAGAAGCATTAAGTGAAAATTCTAAAGCAGATGTTAATAAACTTGTTGAGACAAAAATTCGTGAAAAAGCATTTAGATTGGCAATTGACAATTTGCTCGTAGCAAGGGCATTGACAGAAGCTAAAAATCTAAAAGCTATGAACGAATGGACAGGCAAAATCGTTGAAGATTCATATAAGATCCTGCGGGACAACTTGTGTGAAACAGCAATGATGCTCCTATACGATGAGTCAGCTGAGTAATCAATATGATCAACTGTTAGATTATCTAAAGACTCAAAAAGCACCAACAAAGAAGAAAACGCCTGCTAAGGAATCTAAGCCGAAAAAGATAGCGAAGCCAGAAGAAAAAGTCGATACTAAAAAGTTACTTGAAGACTCGAAAATTCATAGCTACATTCCCGATGATAAATTTGACATTGAGTCAAAGTCATTGGGATTCAGTGTTAAGAAGTTTACAACGATGATGCGAGGCAAGCTCATTGAAGAACATAAAAAACTTCAAAGCTATGAGAGACCTTATATTTCAGTTACGGAATTATGTGACTGCATTAGAAAATGTTACTACGTCAGGATGCGTTATCCTGTCAATCTTAATAAACTTTACAATTATCCCTACCTTTATATTATTCAGAAGGTAGGGAACGAGATTCATGAAGTTATACAAGGTTTGTATGATTTCGCGGAAACGGAAAAAACAGTTGTAAGTGAGCGGTTCAAAGTTAAAGGGAGAATTGACGGGATTCGTGAGAGCTTCTTATGTGAGATTAAAAGTATCTCTGATGATAAATTCAAAGATACTTATATTAGGGAGCATTATGTACAGGCAAATATTTATGCTTATATTCTCAACGAAGAGTATGATTACAAAATCAATACAATTACAATCATTTACGTCATGCGAAGTCTCAAGAGAATAGTTGCTTATGATTTGCCGGTAGATAAGAAACTCGCAGAATCCATTTTAAATCGTGCACCAATCCTCAAATCTTCCATTGAAACCTCACAAGTACCTGACCCGTTTGGATCGACAGATGAAACATGTAAATATTGCCTTTACAGAAATCAATGTAAGGATGATAAACCACATGAGGTATTACAAGCGTTTGCAAAAAAACAAAAATCAACACCAAAAGCTAACAAACAAGCACCTGCGAAAAAGAGTAGAAAGGAAGCTTTTTTATTATAAGCGGAGGAAAGTTAAATGATTATCGTATACCCAATGCTAGTTTCTCGGGCAGTTTCGGAGAACTCAATTCCCGGAATTGCAAAAACCGTTGAAAACTTCATTATGGTTAATATTCAAAATGAAGTTATGAGCAATAAAGGGCTTAGACAACAAACAAAGGGAACCTTTTCTCGTATAGCAGGTGCAGCAGGTAAGTTAATGTTTAGAGAAGGTGTTGAATTAAATGAAGCTATCCCTCCTGGTTCAGGACCTGGTTCAAAAAGTAAGTCGCAACAAATGTATGATGAAGAGCATGACAGGTTGAATCAACAGTGGAGAGATCTTGAAGATAAACAAAAAGACGTTGAGAAACAATTAGATGAAGTCAAAAAACGGATAGATCAGGCCAACGGTGCAGAAGAGAAAAATAGATTGGCCAGAGAAAAACAGGCACTTGAAAGAGAGAAATATGAATATCAGCAAAAACAAGATCAGATAAAACAGGATCAAAAAAGAATTGATGATGAAATGCGCAGACAAGAACGAGAGGACGAACGAGACTTTAGAACTGCTGAAAAAGAAAAAGAAAGATATGAAAGGAGTTCAGAAAAAGAAAAGGAAAGATTTGAAGACAAAATATCCAAAGCAAAGGAAAAAGCTGAAGAAGAGGCTAAACTTGCAAGAAGTGCTAAGGCTGAAGTCAGAGTTTCTGATATGAAGTCCATTAATCTTGAACCAACATATATGGAAATAATGACAACACGTGCTGATGGAAGTACTGGAAGAGATTTCCTTGGTGTTAAGGTTA
>Ga0307377_10003262_pt1 | contig 18484 bp, 22 predicted proteins | sample TR3MG_FD_202535 | JGI IMG/M metagenome (GOLD analysis project Ga0307377, IMG submission 202535) | Soil microbial communities from Risofladan, Vaasa, Finland - TR-3 | ecosystem: Environmental > Terrestrial > Soil > Coastal area > Acid sulfate soil | place: Finland: Risofladan, Vaasa | collected... | reverse complement strand
CAACAAGCATTGTCTGATAAACGCATAATTGACAGTCTAAGATCAAAACACGGTAGGTGGGTTGATTATGTGATTGAATTTACTCGTGGAATAGACAATCTTGTTAACTATTTTGGTGATTTAAATGTAAAACACACTGAAATTGAAAAAAGTAAGATTGATAAGAAAATAGACTACTATTTTGACGCATTTTTGCAATTAGACGAAGTTGAGCAAGATTATTTAAAGGAAATAGAAAGATTTAACTCTACAGATGATATTGATGTGTTTTTCTTAGATGTAAGTGCAAAGTACCCGGAATTTGAAGCTCTTTTTGATAATTATCTTGAAGAAGAGAGTGAAACTGTTAAAATTACCGATTTAATGCAATATTTAGTAGAATACTCACCATTCCTGAATGAAAAGCAGAATAGGTGGATGAAAGACGTAATAACGATTGTCAGAAATACTTCTATGTATTTTTCACCTCAGATAATCACAAAAATTGTCAATGAAGGTTGGGCATCATTTCTTCACGAGACATTGTTCATGCAGGATGATAGGATGAAGAGCCACGAAGTGGATTTTGCACGTACACATGCCAATGTCACTTCCCTACCGCAAATTGGTTTAAACCCATATGCTATAGGGATGAGACTATTTGAATATATATATGATTTGGGTAATAAAGGTAAATACTCAAGAGAATATATATCTTTATTGAACGAAGAAGATAGAAAATCATTTGACAAGAAAGCTGGAACTGGAAAAGATCTTATTTTTAAAGTTCGTAAAACTATGTCTGATTTTCAGTTTCTGAATACATATGTTACAGATGATTTTATGAAAAGATATGATTTGTGTGTTATTGGTGCCAGAATAAATGAGCAACGTGGCACAAGAGAGTATTATATTAAAAGTAGGAAGTTGAAAGATTATAAAACACAGATTCTTGATTATTTGGCACATCCGCCGTGTATAGAGATTAATCCCGAAGGATGCGTAAAAGCGAAGGGGTCTTTGTATATAAATCATGTATTTGAAGGTAAGCAACTTATAACTCCTTATATTGATAATGTGATGAGAGGCATATATTTTCTTTGGGGAGGAAATGTGTTATTAGAAACTAGCGAAATTGAAACATCAACAGCAGAAGATAAGGTATTATCAACTCCTTCTCCTCTGTGGAGAGCTGCTATGACAGCGCAATCTGTGGAAGAGAATAAAACAGATATAACTTGGGAAAGAATCATATATACTATAACAGACGATAAGAAAGTTTCTAGGAGGAAGAAATGACAAAAAATGTAAAAGTGTCAAATATCAATATTAAAATTGGTAAGAAAGAGGTAACATTAACTTTAGAAGAAGCTAAAGAATTGAGAGAATTACTAAATGAGACTTTCGGCGATAAAGAAACTATGTATGTGCCAAACCCATATCCAGTTTACCCAATTTGGGAAAGACCTTGCCGTTGGTACTATTGGGATGTTACTTATCATACAACTAATACAGATGGTGAAAATACGTGGGGTAGGTCTACTGATAATGGTACAGTAGTCTATTCACTTAATTCGGCGGGGGTAAAATGACAACTAATATAGAAATTAGACTACAGAAAATAGAGTTGGCTATAAAAGAGTTAACTGAAAGAATAGAAAAGTTAGAGGATGTGACTAAACCAGTTAGGCGGACATCTACAGCACCGTTGGATCATGTTGAATGGAGTTACACAGGTAAGGAGAAATTATAGTGGAAGCACTAACAAACTTATATAGCAACGTAGACAAACAGAAAGTCAGACCTACTCTGTCGTTTAATGAATTCGTCGATTTATTCAAACGAGCGCCACAGAAGGTCTCAAGAAGCATATTTCAGATGTTTCATGATATGGTAAAATTTTATGTTGGGAAAGGTATCAACGAATATCCTAATGATCCAGAATCTATAGGGTTTATGCATTATGATTGCACTGATTTACTTGTGTATAATATGGATGAACCATTTTTTGCTGATAGGTTATTTGCTAATCGTTTAATGTATCTTACACATGCTATGACGAAAGGAACACAGCAAAATAAAATATATGTATTCAAGGGTCCCCCAGGATGTGGTAAAAGCGTGTTTTTGAATAGTCTGTTGTCCAGATTCCAGGAATACGCCAATTCTGTAGAAGGTGGTTGTTATGAGTTGGTGTGGAGAATTCCGTACGAAATGATAACAGTATATAAAAAAGATGATAGAACTGTTAATAAAGTTGCCAGAAAAACTGGTGGATATGAAGAAATACCCTGTCCATGTCATGGTCACCCATTCACTGCAATACCAAAATCTATGAGACGAGATTTTATAGAAGAACTAGTTGGAGATGCTTTATTAGATAGACGATATGAGTGGTTGTTTAGAGAAGAAACTTGTGCTGTCTGTTCTTCTATATATGATAAATTATCTGAAAAGTATAAGGCTAAAGAAATATTTGACATGGTTTATGCTAGACCACGTAAATTTGATCGCAAACTTGGTGAAGGCATAACTATATATAACCCAGCAGATAAAACACCACTGAAACAAGAATTTATAGTAAATATAGCCTTACAAAAGAAATTAGACAATATATTTGGCGAAGGACAAGTAAAATATATACATTCGAGAAATGCACCAACAAATAATGGTATCTATGCCCTTATGGATATAAAAGACAATAATATTGCAAGATTTAACGAACTGCATAATATTATTAGTGAGGGTATAAGAAAGGTAGATAATTTTGAGGAAAGAGTGAATTCCCTTTTTGTATCTGTCACTAATACAGAAGATATAAAAAATATAACTAATATAAAGTCCTACGAAGATAGAATAATGTATATATATACACCTTATGTTTTAGATGTGGATACAGAAATATCTATTTATAAAAATATATTTGGTGAAGAAATAGAACATAACTTTCTACCTCGTGTATTGAGAAATTTTGCTAAGATTATGATTTCATCAAGACTTAAAAATATATCTAAATATATCGAGGATGATTGGCTCGAAGACCCATCTATATACATTAATCACTGTGATGTTCATTGGCATTTACTTAAAATGGAAATATATGCTGGTAATATACCAACTTGGTTAACTGAAATAGATAGAAAGAATTTTACATCTAAGATACGTAGAATGATTATAAACAAATCTGAGGAAGAGGGGGATGAAGGATTTTCTGGTAGAACATCTATATCTATGTTTAGTGAATTTTATACTACATATTCAAAATCAGATAAATTAATAAATATGCAAATTCTATATAATTATTTTGCTAAAATTAAAAAGGCACCAAAGGAAATAGTTGTTGGATTTTTAGACTCTCTGTTGCAGTTATATCATTATACTACATTACAAGAAATGAAGGAGGCTATGTATGACTACAACACAAAGCAGATTTCAAATGATGTGCAAAATTATATATATGCACTAAACTGGGATATTGGTGATACCAAAATATGTGATTTTACTGGTGATAGGATTGAAATAACAGAAGAATTCTTATATAGGGTTGAATGTTATATATGTAGTTTACCAAAAACTGTTAGAATGAAAGAAGGTAAAGTAGTTGGTACGCATTATGAAGAAAGACTGATAAAGAATTTCAGAGAAAATATATTAAGTGAATATACATCAGAGACGCTTGGGCAGGAAATTATAGTTGAAGGAAAAGATATAACTGAAACTGAATTATACAAGACTCTATATAAGAGATACACATCCCAATTGAAGGAAAAAGTACTTGATACTCTTGTAGTAAATTTCAATTTCAGAGCTGCAATAAAAGATTATGGCAGTTCTAATTTTAATGAAATATATGATGATAAAGTAAAAAGAGGTGTTAATCTACTTATTAGTAATTTGCAAAAGAAGTTTGGTTATACTGAACAAGGTGCAATGGAAGTATGTGTGTATATGCTTGATAATGCAAAGGAATTGGAACCTGAAGAGCTTACTAAAGAAACGTTGGCTGCGAATAGTGGAGGTGAATGATGGACTATAAAACTGCTTATTTTAAACTTGAGAATTCATATAATATACTTATAACCAAATATGACAGACTTAATATAAAACATTCTAAACTAAAGAAGGAGAATATAGAGATTACAAAGTTTGTGGAGGAGGCCAGTATATCTGTTGAGGAAACAAATAATAAATATACCAAACTTGTAAAAGCCTATACAGATATTGTAATAGAATATGAAATTTTGATGAGAGATGCTGATAATAGAGAATTTAAAGGCATATCTAACAGTGGTCCAGCAATATATGATATAGGAGGAGTTGTATGAAAGAAAACTTGATAAAATTCCCCAAAACAGTTAAAATTGGACCTGTAACTTTTGATGTAATATATCCGTATAAGTGTGTTGATTTTAAATTTCGTGGAAGTATGCATTCTGGTAAAGGCTATATTCGAGTTTCTGCTGAAAGTGGGCCATATACAATGTCTAAGCAAAAAATCTTAGAAGTTTTTTTGCACGAAGTGATGCATAGTATTAATTCAATATATCTTGGGGATGCGTTTGAAGAATCAGACATAGAGCAACTTGGTAAGGCTTTTTTTGAAATAATTGTTTGTAACAATATAAGATTCTGTGATGATAATATTCCAAAAAAGTTAAAGATTGGTGGATTTGTGTATGATGTATTATTCCCATATGAATTTGAGGATACGGATACAACAGAAGTACTGCATAGTGAACCTGAATTAAAAATAATGATAATGAAGTATAATAATTTAGTTTTGAATAAGCTTAATTTTATATTTGCTATGTTAAAGGCAATATCTGCACATTATCTAATGAGTGATAAACTTGATATGGACACACTCTGTTTTGCTACAGCTACAGGTGTTCTAGATGTGTTCAGAGATAATAATATTGAAGAATTAATAAAAGGAAAGAAGTGATTTATGTGTTATGTGAAGAATGTGAGAAACAAAGTATATGCACCAAATTATGCAAGGAAGCCGAAGCCTGGGCCTCACAAGATAAAGTTAGTTGGAGTAATGAGTGGATACTAAAAAAAGATGAGATAGAAAATTTTAGTACCGAAGATGAGATAGAATGGAGTACAGATAAGAGTCCAGAATTGATAGATTTCTCTGCAACAAAATATCATATCCTAAGCCCTCGACAAAAACAAGTTGCTGATTTATACTTTAATTACAACTTGTCTCAGTATGAAATTGCAAACAAATTAAATATATCGAGATCTGCTGTGCAATTCTATATGAGAAAATGTATTTTAAAACTCCGTAAGACCTATCCAAAAGACATATAGCGAACACCTATCTTAAAAAATTATAGCTACTTAGGCACACTTTTCTTGTGACGACAGGATAAGCAGCTTTCGGCGCTATAACTGTTTGATTTTAAAGGAGAATAATGCCAGTAGGAAATGTAAGCACTGTAGACCGTTTCAAGCGGTTGCAAGCTATGAAGGAACTCGTAGACGAAGGTAAATCAAACCAAGATATCTGCAATAAACTTGGTATGTCCTTACCTACAGTCATACGTAGTAGAATATATCTTGATGAGTTGGCAGTAGCCGATCTTACTTCAACAGAAGTTGCTAAAAAACGTCAAGAGCTCTATCTCGAACTTTCTGAAGCCACAGGCGAGGCAAAAGCCTTGTTTGAGAAATATAGAGATAATATAGAGTCTACATCAAATGACATTAAAAAGTTCTTTTCCAGCTGGTTGGAGGCAATTCAGGCAAGAGCAAAACTGTATGGCCTCGACAATATGAAGGTGGATTCCTTTATACAAATAAATACACAAAATAATTATGAAACTGTTCCAGATACTATATCGACTCGTGTACAAGAGAAGATCGCAAGATCATTAATAGATGGACACGAAGAGAAGTTACGAGCAAAATATAATAATGGCTAGATACGAAAATAGAGAAGATGTAGTAGAAGATAGAATAGAAAAATCACAAGAATATGATGGACAATTGCCAGATTACCTAGTTGATTATTTTGATAATAGAGAATTAGCAAAGATAAAAGAAGATTTCTATAGAAGACTAAACACGTATGGGCGGGATTCGGGAGATAGAAAAGAATTTGCTATAAATAGAAAAGATAATTTCTGGGAAGAGAATGAATTTGAAATAGTAAAAAAAGGCAGAAGAGTAGGTTCACATATTGAAGCTGTATATCCAGAACCCCCCCGTGCTGAAGAAAGAATTGAACAAGAAGCCCACCTAACACCAGAAGAAATAAAAGCTCTTATTGAAGTTTGTGGAAATAATATGTATGCATTCGCAGTACGGTATTTTCCACATTACTTGAAACAACCGAGTAGCGAATTGCATAGATACTTGTATGGTATGCTGAATAAAGAATACGCTAAACGTAAAAAACATGTTATAATAAAAAGAAAAAGAGGTTTCAAGAAAGCTATTGCAGCCCCGCGTTTCAATAGCAAAAGCTCGATTATATCTCTCATATTCCCCCTATGGTGTATAGCCTACAACAAGAAAAAATTTATAATACTATTATCTGATACCGCAGGACAAGCCGAAGAATTCTTATTTGATCTTAAACAGGAGTTAGAACATAATGTAAAGTTAATAAAGGATTTTCCACATGTATGTGGTCAAGGTAAGTTGTGGCGACTAAATGAAATCATAACCAATAACGAAGTTAAAATGATGGCACTCGGTACTGGGAATAAAGTGCGTGGTCGTCGTTTTGGTATCCATAGACCGGATTTAATATGCATGGATGATTTGGAGAATGGAGAGATGGTTCGTTCCAAATCTAAGCGGGATTTTATTCGACACCAATGGTTTGATAAGGATGTTGCATTTGTTGGTGGTGAGGAGGGTACGCTAACAGATTTTTTGGTTGTAGGAACTGTACTTGGTAAAGATTCCCTGCTGAATGCTCTATTAGATCCAAATGAGTATCCAGAATGGAATAGTAAACGATTTTCTGCTGTTAGAAAATTCTCTACATCTTATTTGTGGGATAAGTGGGCAGAGTTGTACAAAAACGTCTTTGATATAAGTAGAGAGAATACGGCTTACCAATTTTTCTTAGAACACGAAAAAGAAATGCTTGAGGGTACAGATGTATTGTGGCCCGAAGGTGATCCTTATTATAATTTGATGGTTGTAAAACTCACTAGACCAGCTAGTTTTGCAACTGAGAAACAGAATGAAGCAGTTGATCCTACTAAAATATTAATAACAGAAGATCAATTACATTTTGAAAATTTTAGTACAAATCCTTCTATACGTACCATATTAGACAATAGAAGAAATCCAAATTTTGGTTTCTTAGATCCAAGTTTAGGCAAAAAAGCTGATTCGGGAGATTATAGCTGTATAGTTACACTATTACGTGATTTAAAAACTGGATTACTGCTTGTTGTTGATGTAAATATGAAACGCAGGGATGTTGATAGTCAAATAGATGTTATTATAGACTGTAATGAAAAATTTCATTACAAACTGTTTGGTGTAGAGACGAACGCTTTTCAGTATGTTGTAGCAGATAACTTGAGAAAGAAGTCACGCAAAGAAGGCCTATATATTCCCGTAAAGGAAATAAATCAATACCATGATAAAAAAATGCGTGTTGAAGGTATTATACCATTGTTATTGGACGGTACTGTTATATTTGATTCAGTCAAAAGACGTGCTAATCAGCAGTATGCACTTGGAATTGAACAATTATGTTCATTCACAGGAGAAGATGATGAGCACGATGATTTTCCTGATGCTCTAGCATCATGTATAGAAATTGCAAAGAAGCCAAGATTTAAAACTATAACAAGCCAGAATAAAAGAGGGGTTAAGTAGGTATGAAGCTTAGTGAACGAAAACACCCAAAATATACAGACAACCTCGATAAATGGGAGTTGTATTACAATAGTGCTAAGGGTGGAGAAGACTTTATAAATGATACTAATTTGTTTACACATAGATTAGAAGATTCAGAAGACTATGATGAACGTTTAGACCGTGGATACTTTTTAAACTATTGTGAAGCCTTACCTAATATATATAATTCTTTTATTTTTAAAGAGAGCATCATAAGACCAGCTGACGATACTTTAGACAAATTTAGAAAAAATGTTGATAACAGAGGAACAGATATTTCTAGATTTACAAAACGTGCTGGTTTTTTGGCTTCTGTATATGGAGTTGTACATTGTATAGTCGATATGCCACCAGTTGTAAAAAATAAATCGGATAGAAAAGCATCAAAAGCGGAAACAAGAGATTTGTTACCATTTTGTAAAATAATTAAACCGACTGATATAGTTGACTGGAGTGTAGATAGCCAAGGAAATTATAATTGGATACTTATTAAAAGTACACATTATAATGACATAGATCCAAAAGTAAAAAGAGATGAAATACAACACTACAAATTAATAACAACTACAGAGTGGTCCATAGAAGATAGAGATGGAAATCCTGCCAAGTTTGATGATGGCAGTCTTACTAAGGGACCGAATGAATTAGGCATAATTCCAATAATTACGATGTATCATAAAGAAGAAGATGATGATAAAGTCGGCGACTCTATGTTAAGAGATATTGTTAGAGTAAATAGAATTGTTATGAATTGGTGTTCCTGTATAGATGAACAAGTAGAAAGACAGACATTTTCACAACTGGTTATCCCAGATGATGGTACTTTAGCAGAAAAGAGTGAGGAAGGTGATGATCCACTTTACTCTATTGGAACTTCATCTGTATGGACAGCAAATGGTGATTCAAAATGGCCCCCACAGTTTATTTCTCCAAATACCGATAATATAGATACAATATGGAAGTTAGTTATAGATCATATTAAAGAAATGTATAGGATGGCAGGATTGCAGGGTGGTACATCAGATCTATATGCATCGAAATCAGGTAAACAAACACAAATGAATTTTATGGGAGTTAATTCAGCTCTTGCGGATAAGGCCAACAAATACCAGATATTTGAAAGAGAAATAAGTAAAATGGTCTATCGCCATATGAGCAAAAATCCAGAAGATTTGGAAGAAACTATCTATCCATCTTCATTTGATATTGGTGCTCTAGAGGATGAAATTACAAGTCACATTAGTATAATGGAAAGGAATTTCTCGGTTAGATTAAACAAGGTGATGCAGAAAAATATTGCAAGACGTATTACACCTCTTGCTCCTCCATCTGAAAGAATGGAGATGGAAAATGAAATTGAGGGTGGCAGTGGAATAGTAGAACCCCTAAAAACTGGACCGGATAATGAAACTGGTAGTGAGGGAAATCCACATACGACTTTGAGTAATACTTCTAAAACATCGACTGAGTTACATAAAGAAGAAGTCGGGAAACATAAAAAAGAAGAGTAGCGGAAGCTACTAAAACCCTATGGAGGTAGGATATGAATTTAAAAGATAAGGCAAAAAAACTTGGCATCGAGTTTGACGATGATATTGAAGACGCTGATCTTCAAAAACTGATAGATGTAAAAGAGAAAGAGATTGAAGAAGAGAACGACGTTGAATTTCATAAAGCTGAAGCTAAAAAGGCTTACGCAAAACGAGACGAGGAACGAAAGGATAAAAAGAAACTTCAGACCAAGCTTGCTGATTTAGAAAAAGCAATGGCTGAAGCTCCAAATGCTGATGAGTTTAAAACTCTAAAAGAGAAATTTGCGGCTATAGAAGCTGACGAGACAAAAAAGAAAGAAGAGACAGAAAAAGCAGAATTAGCCAAAAAGACTGAAACAGAGTTATTGGAGATTCGATTTAAGAAAGAACTCGATAATCTGAAAAATCAGATGGAAGGTATAGAGACTGCTAAGAAAGATGCTCTTGCTGAAAGAGATAAAGTAAATGAGGAACTAAAGGGGAATATAGAATCTTTAAAAAGAGACAAGATGCAAGGAGAGATTCTAAAATCTGCTGTGAAACATAAAGCACTACGTCCTGATCAGATTGTAAGATTGACTAAGGATGATTTTGTTTTTGATAATACTTTAGAGAAATTCGTCTATCATAAGAAAGATGCTAAGAATAAAATAGTGGATGAACTTACGATTGACGAAAGAATAAAGGAATTCCTCGATGATGAGGAAAATGACAATCTTGTGGAAAGTCCTGTAGGCAATACAAGTTTACACACTACCACAAGAACTACGGAACCGGAGGGTAAAATTAAAATAGATACTTCTGGTCGGAAGACTGGAGAGTATGATCCCAATGACGAGTATATTAAAGCTGAGGCTGTAGAAAGAAATTTAGAAGTCACAGATCTTATAGATATATGGAAGATGCGGGATAATAGATTAAGTCAAAGAAAAGAGGTAAAGTGAGGTGACAATGTATGGGTGAAATTCGTTATGGACATGTTGAAGGACCAGGTAAAGGCCGTGAATATAAGATGGCTGCTACCCAGTATTTTGGCAGGTTAGGTGGAAAATTCTGCTACCTTGCCGGTGGAACTGGTCATGTTACGGCTGCTACTTCCACAGCAACGTTCCTGTTCGGTTGGGTTGATACACCTAAAGATACGACTGGAGCTGCTACTACTTGGGTTTCAAGTGGTACTGCAGGTAAAGATAAGTGTTTTGTTATTTACGGCGTAGATGATAAGTTTGAAATGCCGTATCAGGCCGCTAATAGTGTAGCAAGTTGCTTGGCAACTAGTTTGCTGGGTGAAGCTGCAGAAATCTACGTTAGTGGATCAACTACGACTACAGTACAACAGTGTGGAAAGCTGGCAGACCCTGCAGCTTCTCAAGCTGTTTTAGTAATATATGATGTAAATGAAACCGATGGTACAGTTATCGTTGGTATCAGACCGGAAAAAAGACAACCTAAGGGATTAGGATAAAATAAAAATAAAAAAGGAGGTGGAACAGTATGGCTGGTGTAAGCGATTGCACCCTTAATTGGTAACAATTAAGTGCCAACCGAGTGAACTGCTGGAAACCTAAGTTATATATTAATTTGAATGTTGTATACAATGAGGTATATATTATGATTTGTAAAATTTGTAATAAAGAATTTAAAGCTTTAACTAATACACATCTCGATAAACATAATATAACACCAAAAGAATATGAGGCCAAGTTTAATTGTAAAACAGTACCAGAAGATTGGATGATAGGAAAGAAAAATTCCTTCTTTGGTAAGAAACATGAGTGGTGGTCTGGTGTTAAGACGCAAGAATATAGAGATAATGCTAGTAAAAGAAAAAAGGGTAAGACATATAAGGAATTGTACCCAACAAATTATGAAGAGATTTTGCAAATTATGTCTGATAGGATGAGTGGAGAAAATAATCCTGCTTGGAGAGGTGGGCATTATATTTTTTATCCACCGGAGTTTAGTAAAAGACTGAGACTGAAAATTAAAGATAGAGACAAACATAAATGCAGTCTTTGTGAAAATTCTTTAGACATTTTACATGTTCATCATATAGACTATAATAAATGTAATAATAACTTTTCAAATCTTATTACACTTTGTCCTACATGTCATATAAGAACTAATTTTAATCGTATGCATTGGGAAAATAGACTAAAAAGATTGATTAATATATGGTATGGCAATCAGCAGCCAAGCTAACTGAATATAGTAAATAGTAGGTTAGAAGGTTCAGAGACTAACAGATGAGGACGCTATAACCAATAAGTCTGACACGAGTGCTCGGCATCCTAATAGGATGATGATATAGTCCGAATCTCCTTAGAAATGAGGAGGTAAGATTTTAAAGAATCTTACATAAGTTTATTGAAGACGCTCACAATTTACAGAAATGATGAAACGAGACAGTTATAATTATTTTTGGGAGAATTATGACCTAACTCCCCCGAAATGGGATATGTTCTTTGAAGTTGTAAAATCAAACGAGGCATATACAAAGTTTACGACTGCAATTGGACTTGGTGAACTATTAGAAAAACCGGAAAGTGAGGATATTCAACCTGACACTCCAATTGAAAGTTATACTGTTATTTGTAAAAACCGCTCTTGGGCACGTTTGGTAAGGTTCTCTTATGAGACTGTCAAAGATGCTCAGAAGGTTAGTAATATATTGGCAGATACAGTTGGTACTTGGGGTAAGAAATTTCCTATAACACAGGAGAAATTTTACGCTAAGTTTATAAACAAGGGAGCTTATACGGCAGGACACGATGTATTCAATGGTACTATAACTGGTGTTATTGATGATTCGAGTGGTGACAAGATTTATGATAGTGACGTATTTTTCGGCTCTGCTCACGTAAGTAAAGCAGGAACGACCTATACGAACTTTGATAGCTCTGAAACCTTTAGTCACGCTAATATACAGCTAAAGTATCTCATTTATGTTAATGATAATAACAGAGATGAGAGAGACACGATTATCGACATGGAACCTGATGTTTTGTTAATTCATCCTAGCTACAAATTTACAGTAGTGGAGATTTTAAACTCTACATTAATTCCTACTAACTTCGATAATGCTACAAATGTGTTAAAGGGAATCATAGAACCAGTAACTTGGGCCTATCTCGACGATTCGACGGCTTGGTTACTTGGTGGAAAGAAAAAAGGTCTTATGGCTACTGACAGACAGGATGTTGAATTAGACTTCTGGCAGGACGAGACTAATAAGGATTACTTCGCTTCTATATTTGCTCGATACGGCGGATGTGTTACCAATTGGAGATATTGGTATGCGAACAATCTTTCTACTTCTTAATCTAAGATTTAGATAAGAAGTATATGTGAGAGGATAGGGTATACCCCGAAAGAGAGGCATTCCCCACCTCTCTCCTCTCACTTTTCGGGGAATACAAAAGGTGGTTTAATTGACGTTATCAGCAAAATCAGTAACAGCTGTAGCAACAAATATTGTTGCAGACAAGGATGAACTCTATCCTACAGCTACAAACTTTCCAGACCTGAGCGCAGCGAGTATTCTTGCGATACAGAATGCTACACTTATGCGTTTATCAGATGATGTACCAAAAGTATCATATGATATGAATAAACTTTTCACCTGGAAATATGGTGGAACAGTTTACGGAACACACGCAAAAGCTCATAAAGGTATGAAAGGATATATCAAAGATATAAACAAAGCATATGGAAAGCAAGGATCGTATAGAGCGATATATATTGATAATTTTAAACCAATTGGGCCACAGCTAAAGAAACTGAAAAAGTAGCGGAGGCTGCTAAGACCTTATGGAGGTAAGGATATGGAAAAACTGATAGAATGTAGAATTTGTGGTAAAGGATTTAAGAGACTTGATTCACACGTAAGAGGAAGTCATAAAACTACGATGGATGAGTATAATAAACTCTATCCAGAAGAAGTAGACAATCCTACAGAAATTGATGTGGATGACGATTTCTTTAGTAATGAGGATGTAATACCTGTTATAAATGAAGTTGTTGCAGAAGATCCTACAAAAGCTAAAATAACGCCACAAGAACTTAAAGATAGAATATTTAAAAAAGATGTAACTATGGTTAATGAACCATTGAGTGAATTCCTTAAAGAGTTTGAAATGACTGAGAGAGAACTTAGACAAGTTGCACGTCAGTATAAAACTGGTAGTGCAATGACAGCTCTTGAGTCAGTAGAAAGAGAAGCTGAGTTTGGCAAGACGGAAGCTATAAAACTTGTTGGACAAAGCAATATAAAAACAACGAATTTACAGGTAGCAGAAACTCTAAAGAAACAACATGGATATACTGTTATTGAAGTGAAACACGGTCCACCACAAACGTGGATTCTAACTAAAAAATAAATGGAGTCTAGACTTTCCTGGTCTAGAGTTAGTAATTATTAACCCATAGTAATTGCTGAGTCCAAACAAAAGGAGATGATACATATGGGCACTTCACACCAAAGGTCCAACCTTGTTGGTCTTTTAGGAACTGAAACAATCAGAGGTTTTGCAACTGTCTCTGCTACTGCAATAGCGGGTACTACTGGAGCTTTTACTACTATAACTGGTGATTTGACTGGTGCTGTAGCTGGTAATGTAACTGGTAATATAACTGGTAATGTAACTGGTAGCGTTGATGGAAACAAAATAAAGTGTACTTCATACATTCAATTAGGTGCTGAACAATACATTTTCTTCGGAGCTGAGACTACTGAAGCGAGTATTCTTGCTGCCGCTACTTTACTTTCTATGGCAGGAGATGCTGCAAATGCAACTCTTATCGGTAGTTTGTATGTCGGTCTTGACGGATACATGTGGATATTTGATGCAAATACCACTGCAACTAAATTAACACGAAATTAAAAAATACTCGAGGGTAGAGAAGCTCTACCCTCTTTTTCAATATTCCTTCCTACAAATAATTTCACTCTCTCATACTGAACCTGATTCTGACTTGCTTAATTCTACTGTTGATGCTACTGTTAATGTTGAAGGAAAAATATATAATATATAAAAGGAGTGACAATTCATGTCTATACTAACTCATGGCGCAGTGATCATCCACGATGGTTTTGAGCCAGATTCGACGAGCTACGTCTATACATCCGGCGGTGGCAGTGCTGCAACCTCTGGGTGGTACGCCGCACGAGCTGATCACGTTGCTGTTCAGATATGTGCTGCGACTTTAGCAGCTTCACATTTAATATACAGAATAGAGGGTAGATCTAATACTTACACTAGAGCTGCATCTATTGCTACCGGCGATATTACAGCTACAATGACTATTGATAAAGTTATTGACGTTACAGCTGTTGGTTATTTTAAAGAAATCCGCGTTGGTTGTAAAGTTACAGCAACGACAAACGCGACACCAAATAATTTCCACGCCGGATTAATTCTTGTGGAGGCGAGGTAACTATGACATTCTGGACTAAGACTATAACTGTACTTATGTTAACTGCCCTTTTATCAATAGGTGGTTGGAGTATATGCAGAATATCAGATAATTCTGGGTTTATAAAAGTTTTAGAGGCTCAGACTGAAGCTCAGAAAGAAACTAACTGTGAGATTAGAGGTTCTCTAATATCAATAGATGACAAAGTAACTGATATTTATAAATTTTTAATAGAGAAGAAAGAATAATGTTACATTTTAGTAGAAAATCTATAACAGAATTAGAGACAGTACATCCCTCGTTAAAATTAGTAATGACTGAAGCTCTAAGAGTGGAACTTATTGACTTTTCTATTATACAAGGGCACAGAGGCAAGGCAGAGCAGGATAGATATTTTAGTTTGGATAAATCGAAGGTACGATTTCCAAATGGTAAACATAATTCTATGCCATCATTGGCAGTTGATGCTGCACCGTATATACGATATAAGTTGTCGTGGGATAAAAGACACTGTATCTTTTTAGCCGGTGTTATATTGACCTGTGCCAAAAATTTAGGCATTGGTCTACGATGGGGAGGCAATTGGGATAGAGATCTTGAACCCATAACAGATCAAGATTTTCAAGACTTAGTTCATTATGAATTAACGGAGGTATAAAAATGAGTGCATTAGGTATTATTGGTAAGATTTTTGGTGGTACTGCTGAAGGAATTATTGGCGGGATCTCTGATGCTATTGATAAATTTGTAGAGACACCAGAAGAGAAGGAAGCAGCTGCTATTATACGAAAGAAGATGGAAATGGAACCAATGAAGTTGCAAGCAGAGATTAATAAAATTTCAGCTGCACATAGAAGTGTTTGGGTAAGTGGGTGGCGTCCAGCAGTAGGATGGGTGTTAGCAATAAGTCTTGGACTTTATTATATACCACAATTTCTTGTTATTTCAATCGTTTGGACAAAAATGTGTTATGTAGCTATGGCAATTCTTCCATATCCAGTAAGTGCTATTTCTGGATTGCTGGAGTTATTAACAGCAATGTTAGGTCTTGCAGTTATTAGAACAGTAGAAAAAGTTAAGGGACTTACAAGATAATAAAAAATAATTAAAATAATCCTTGACTTCTGGGCCGGAATGTGGTATAATGTAGTTATAAAAGTGGAGGATTATACTAAATGGCTAATGGAAGAAGATATGCACCAATAGAATTTTTAAATGGGGAATAGATACATGGATGAAAAACCAGATTTATATTTTGACGAACCTACTGTCGTAAGCTTTGCAATTTCTGAGTTCGGGTGGTTCCTGCAGTATATGCAGGGATATCTACGATATTTAAAGCATAAAGTGTACCCAAACCATAAGTTTATTCTCTTCAGTTCTACACAGTACCATGTTTTGGTGAAAGACTTCATCTCACACACAATTCAGCTTCCTCCGTGGTTTGGAGAATTGGGTTTGGAACCGGATTGCTACGAGAGCGTGCTACCCGGTAGTCCCCCCGGCTCTTTAACCCCACCGGATGTTTATGCATCTCTGTTACAGTATTTCCGTCAGTTCTACGACACAAGCAAAGCGGTGGAAATCTGGCCTCCAAGAGGATATAGTACTTTTCTCATGAATAAACCACAAGTCTTTACGAGATACAGCTCCACAGAAAATATAAGGGAGCAGTTTGATAAACCAATAATCGTAGTATTCCCTCGTGCAAGGGCAAGAGCCCCACAGCGGAATATCCCGGAGTATATATGGAGAGAGTTTGTACTCCGTCTTTCGCAGAACCGTATTGTAGTCACAGCTGGAATCCCCGGTGGCGCTTGCTTAGAAGACCTTGAAGGTAAAAATATAATCAATATGATCAAGTATGAAGGTGAAGACAAGCTTGATAAAATAATGGAATATTTGTGTAACGCAGAGTTGTGTGTCAGCTCTCAGTCAGGTCCCACGCATTTATCTTTGTTGTGTGCATGTCCCAGCTACATAATTGGGCACGAAGAACAAAGACATTGCGTAAAAGAGAATAGGCTAAAAACCTTTTGCACATTTCGTTATGTTCAAGATTATAGGTGTATAGATTCCGATACAATGCTAAATGATATGGATGAGTTCATAGCCAGATTGCGCTTAGAGCAAATAAATAGACCGTCTTTAAATGTACTAAAAGATAAGAAAGGTTTAGTTGGGGTAGAAATTGGTACATCTTATGGCATGAACGCAATGAGTATGTTGAAGAATTTAGATATAGAAAAATTATATCTTGTAGATCCATATGAAATATATGATGAACTTGAGAAAGTTAAAGGTACTCAGACACAAGAATTTCATAATAGTACATATGAGTTAATGCTAAAAAATTTAGAACCATATATGGGTAGAGTACAAATTATAAAGGAATACTCAGAGAATGCTGTTAGCGAAATAGAAAATGGGCTGGATTTTGCGTATATAGATGGAAATCATTCATATGAATATGTAAAAAGAGATTTAGAACTTTATTATCCAAAAGTGAAAAAAGGCGGATTAGTTGCAGGGCACGATTACAATGATCCTATATTCATAAATGAAGATGGTAGTGATAAAATAGAATGTGAGATAAACCATGTCAAGAAAGCTGTGGATGAATTTTTTAATGAATTGGGACTTGATATACAATCAGATACCTGCTTAGATGATTTAGGAAACCACGATTGGTGGGTTATAAAACCTGTAGATTACAATGATATTGTGGCAGCTGACATAGATACTATGAATAAACTGATACCAAAAGATGAAAATGATATAGAGATTTTTGTTGATAAGGAGAAATAAAATGCAAATGGTAATCTTAGCTGGGGGAAAGGGTACAAGATTAGGTGAACTTACCAGCAACACACCAAAGTGTATGATAAAGATCAACAATAAACCATTTCTTGAATACCAGATAGAATTGATAAAAGATCACGTCACAGATATTATTATATGTGCCGGATACCTGCACGAACATATAGAAAGATACTTTGGTGATGGTTCAAAATTCGGAGTGCAGATACGATATAGCAAGGATGATGGACTCGGTACTTGGGGAGCTATAAAAAACGCAAACTATTTATTAGATGATACATTCTTTGTTATGTACGGGGATTCTTATTTACCAATTGATTATTCAGATGTGGAAGTAGCTTTTATGGCGTCCGGTTTTCCTTCAATGATGGTTGTGTACAAGAACGAAGGAAAATACGACAGAAGCAATGTTGTGTATTATAATAATAAAGTTATACATTATGGATATGATGAAGGTTTAACTTATATTGATTACGGATTATCGGTATTTTCTAAAGAATGTATTATGTATGATTATGGACGTGAACTCAAAGAACTATTTTGTTCTTTGGTGTCTATGAATAAACTGAAAGGTTATGAAGTGTTTGACAGGTTTTATGAGATTGGGTCTTTAAATGGGTTAATTGAATTTGAAGACTACGTAGGAAGACCAAATAAGGAGGAAGAATAGTATGTTTAAGAAGTTATTTTTAACGTTAGTTTTAAGCTTGTTCCTGACAGCAACCGCTTTTGCTGCCGGAAGCGTCAGCATAAATGTTTCAGAAGTAGGCAAGGATAATAACCGCATTGTCTATTTAACATTTACCTGTGTTGGAGATGCAAGTGGTGGGGCAATTTCAGATACTGCTGTAGGTACTGGTGAT
>Ga0307377_10003258_pt1 | contig 18498 bp, 21 predicted proteins | sample TR3MG_FD_202535 | JGI IMG/M metagenome (GOLD analysis project Ga0307377, IMG submission 202535) | Soil microbial communities from Risofladan, Vaasa, Finland - TR-3 | ecosystem: Environmental > Terrestrial > Soil > Coastal area > Acid sulfate soil | place: Finland: Risofladan, Vaasa | collected... | reverse complement strand
CAAAACAATCGTTTGCAACAACATAAGTTTCATTCTTTTTCATAACTGAGTAGGTTATGTGAGTATAACTAGCGTGTTCATATTCAATTACTTAGTCAAAGTAATGAGGTTTAGTACTTCTTTAGATGAGTACTGTTGAGAAAGAGTGTTGTTAGTACATTTCTTGGATAAAAAAGAAGTAGCCCCGAAGGGCTACTGTTATACCGCAACATACTTCTTCTTACCTGCCTCTACTGACCACGCATCTCCATTGTCACGAACACCACTAGCATCTCTCAATGCTGTGAATTCCACAATGCTGAACTGTTGACCATCAACAATACCTGCATCTATCGTAGCTTGCGCTATGTTGAAGTAAGTTTGTTCATCATCAGTGTCTGTGATACACAAACTGTTTCCATTAACACTAAGCGACTTAATGTCTTTCGCCTCTTCTGCAGTATTGAGGATAACTGCACCTTGTTCGTAAAGTTTAGCTCCGTAAACTTTTACCAAGGATTTTAAAATTCCTAGCTTGCCCATAATTTTCTTTTGAGTTAAGGTTTTGTAGGGGATGGTTTCCCCTCTCCAAATTTAGTAGGGGTTTAGTTTTTAGGTGGTCTACGCTCTTACATGCACAGCAATTTAAAAAATAATAAAAAAAATGATAGGGGGGTATAAATTAGAATTAAGTATATTTACTTCTATGGATCACTTCTTAGAAAAAATATCATATAATAAAGAGTTGGATATAATATCATACACTGACGATTCAATCCCTAATATGTTATTAGTCACTTCATATGCCCCCAATGGAGATATTTATACATTCCATTGCTTCATAATAGACGAGCCATTAACATAAATATAGTAGTACTGTAACCTAAAGGTTTACCTTATAGGTATTTGTACCACCTATTTTAGAGATACAACATTACTAATCAAGCACTTAGCAAAAAGTTACTATCGTTTTCTTGTGGTCACTACTATTACGTAAGCAATAGTAACTATACTACGTACATAATAGTAGTGGTATGACTACAGTGATAGTCTAAAAAAGCACCTAGAGATATTTTAACAATCTATCCACACCAAGTAGTGAATAACCCAAAATCTTTTTTCAATAATAGTTACTATTTAATTTGGATAGTAAAATAAGTTTTTTATCTTTGTACTATCTATTCTCAATAGAATGTATTATATTTGCAATGGGCAGAAGACAAAAAAGAAAGAAAGTAATGATTACAGTATACCTAGATATTAATGATTCGATACTATTGAAATCAAAGGACGCACCTTTTAAAGTGCTATTCTATATTTTACGTCAAGCTGATATGGATCATTATATGTGGTATGCTGATAAAGTACATAAACAATATATAATGAGCAAATTGGAAATAGCATTACCTACATTAGATACTCATATAGCTTCTCTAAAGAACAGAGGGTTTATTAAAACTACTGACGTAAGAGGTAGGTACAGATTAAACATGGATATATTTTCAACTTAAGATAAAATAATGGAAAAGAAATTAACATTAGTAGCATACGATGCATCTTCATTACCTAAAGGAATGACAGGAGATTTGCTTTGGCAAATAAGAGAACATGCTAGTATACTACTTTATGACAGCAAAAAAGGGAGTGTCCCTACAATACTTGAACTATCTAAAGAAGATGAAGTAAAGTTCTTAGATTTTAATACTAAGAAAGGAAAAGAATTATTAAATAAATACAGTAAATAATGGAAAAGGTACAAGACAAAACAACAAAGGCTGCTGAGGGAAAAGTAGAGAAAGAAACAGCAACAGTAGGTAAAGGAAAAGTAGGTAAAGAAAATGTCGAGATGACAAACGTTTCAGAACCTGAGATAACCGAAGAAGCGCTTAGAGAGGCTAGAGCTGAGGCTAAGAAATTATGTGGTAAGGAAATATACGAAATACTTAATAAGTATGGATGTGATTTGAGAGCCCAATTGACCTTGACTGATCAAGGGAATACTTCTCAAGTATTTATTATAGATGCCCGAAGTTAAGTATACATATAAAAAGGATAATCTAGAATTTCTATTTAAAAAGGAAGTAGAATTGTTGGAGAAAATAAATGGGTACTGTATTGAGAATAATAAAAGTGTTTCAATACAGTACTCAACCTCTACTGAAGAGGTGTCCTACACATTAACAATAACAGTAACGAATATATGAGAACAAAGGTAGCTACATTAAAAGGGACAATAGCAATTATATTTGCAGATATTAATGGAACAAATGCAAAGAAGGGCATTAACCTTACTTATAAATATAAGAGTGAAGCAGTAGAAGATGGGAAATTCAAGGGATGGATGTTTACTGTTACTGCAGTTGAATTGGGTCACAAAGAAAGGGACTTACAAGTACTTAGATTTAAGAGACCAGATAATATAGACAAATACAATATGGAGTACAATGTACTTATGAGTGTATTATCAAGTGGAATGGATACGGCTTTAATGGTTTGGAATGAAACAGGAAAGCTTTTGAATGTGGATCCTAAAATGCAAGAAGCCGCAAGAGAGACATTGAGAAACGATGACTAATTATGAAGCAGACAGTTATAACATTAGAAACAAATGACAGCAAGATCTACAAGCAGATTCTCGCATTCTTAGGTTTTATGCTAGACATAACACCACAAGAACGTGAGGTGCTTGCGGATTTGATTAAGCTGAATCATGAGTATGAAGCTCTTCCTGAAGAGAAGCGGGCTAAGTTTATTCTTAGTACTGACATGCGTAAGGAAATTAGAGAAGCTTTAGAGATTGAAGAAAAACAATTTAATGGTATAATTGGTAGGCTAAAGAAGAAAGATTATATGGAGAGTCCTATATTAGATGAAAATAATGTAATTAATCCACAGTTATTATTTAAGCCCGATGAAGATGGATTTGAAATAAAGATCAGCCTATTGAATGCTACTGAAAAGAAAGTAGAACAAAAAACTAAGCAGAAGCAAGTCGTTGAAGAGGTTAGTGAAGAAGCTGTGGAGACTACAGAACCAGTGGGGGAAAGAGCTTTGGCTTCACCTGCAAATGGAACTGATAATATTATACATAATGAATTTGATGCAACTGATTTTCAAATATCATGAGTAGACAAAAAGATATCTTAGTAAAACTATCCAAAGAATATGGAATTAACATTGGACAAGCTGAAGAGATATGGAAATTACTTACTGATAAAATTGCAAATACTATATCAGAACAAGACAAAAGAGTTGATGGGCAATATGAAATTGAGAGATTTAAAACTATACATATAGACAACTTTGGGAAGTTTGTTCCTAATTTAAGAAATATAAGACATGCTAATATGTGTCTTGAGAAAAAGAAGAAAGATGAAGAAACTTAATTATAAAGATTGTTTAAAGTTAGCAGCTATGGGACCACATCAGAAAAATGGATTTCTAGAAGAAATAGGAATGAAAACTCCTCCAGCTAATTTACCTGTTACTACAGAAGATATAATTAAAGTATTTGAAGACTTAAAGGATTGGGAATATAATAAGAAGAAAAAGAATGATTGACTGGATTAACGTAGAAGATAATGGGCATTAGTTTACTCTATTAACGCAAAGAAAAGAAGACATGATTAATTTAGAAAATAACTTTTGGAAAGAATATCCTGAACTAACTATACCAGAAGGTATGAATGATTTATACACTAAAGATAAATCTAAGGATAAGGCTACTAGCTCACAAATTATGTGGGCTATTCACTTATCTGAGAATCCTGAATCTAAGTTTTATAATAACCCTGATAAACGAAGTGTACTTGCTAAATCATTTTTAAAAGATAAAGATTTTAAATGGGAAATATATACTAGAGTTATTGAAGAGTATAGGGCTACTGCATTTAGCCCAGCAGAACAAGCACTTGTTAGTTGGGATGAGATTATGAAGATGAGAGATGAATCTTTGAAAGAGATGTATAAAGATGCAACAGAAGATAGAGATACAGATGAATTAGTTAAATTAGATAAAATGTTAGTTGCCACTCCTAAAATGTTCGAAGACTATAAAAGAGTTAAGAAAGATTTTGAGGAAGAAAAGACACACAAGAAGGGAACGAAGATTGCTTCGATCTCAGATGATGATGTAATATGATAATAGAAAATAGTAATTTCCTTCTTAAAGAGATACCTGATTATCATCCTGAATTAGAATACTTCGAACGTATTACTTTTTGGGGAGATCAGAAACGTCAATGTATTGAGGGTACGTGGGTAGGAGGTAAATGGATGCCTGGTCCTTTATATTACTATATTAATTTTCATAAGATATTATTTGAAGACGAGACCTCTGTATCACAAGCAATAGGATTACCTTGGTTACGTGATATAGATTGGGAACTCTTTTTATATTATGAAGAATGCAGAGGATTTTCTGGATTCACTAATGATAAGACCCATACCTGCGATAGGAAGTATGGTCCCGAAAGAGAGCTCTCTATACAGTTAGGGCGTATTACATTAAAGGAAGCACAGTCCATGACCTATGTAAATGCACGAGATTATTTACGTAAGAATCATGGTAAATCTTTAGGCAAGCCTTTATACAAGAATTCAGCTATGCATTTCTTCAGTATACAAGCCAGGGGTGGGGGTAAGTCGTATGCAACAAGTGGATTATGTAATCACAACTTCTTATTTGATGGAGCAACTGATTATGATATCTATCTAGAACGTAAGAAAGCTAAGAACTATATAGCATCTGATACTATCATAGGTGCGATTGATACTAAATATACTGAGCCTCTTATTAAAAAATGTAAGACAGCATTTAAACATCTTGGGGGATCCTATAAAATAGGAGAAGAATTTTATCCATCTCCAATGATGGTAACATTTACAGGGTCTCTTGTTCCTAACAGGGAATACGAATCTAAGACAGGATCTGTAATGAGACACAGAACATTTCGTGATAACCCACTAGCTGCTAATGGTACTCGTCCAAACTTTGTAGCACTTGATGAGATTGGTTTCATGTATAATATAAAGGAATCTTGGGGAGCAATTGAGGCTACACAGGCATCTAAACAAAAGAAGAACCTTGTTATATGGGCACTGGGAACTGGAGGATTAGTTTCAGGTAAAGCTGCTCTCTATGCAGAATCTATCTTCCGTAATCCTGCTGATTATAACTGTATAGAATTTGATGATATATTTGAACATAGGGGAAAGATAGGATACTTTGTTCCTTACTGGCAAACACTTAACGAGCATAAGAAAGGTATTAATAAAATTACAGATGAGACTACTGCTAGACTTGAAATAGAGAACCGTAGAAAGAAAGCTAAAAAATCTACTGATCCTACTGTATATCAAACAGAAATAATTAACGGACCTATGCTTCCATCTGAAGCATTTTTAGTATTAGACGGTTCTTACTTTCCTACACTTTATCTGAAAGATCAGCTAGGGGAAGTTGAAGGAGGGAAATACAGAAAGTATATGGAGTCATCATTTAAAGGAGCAATTAACTTTCGTGACGATAATACTCCTGATTTTGATACTATACAGGATGCTAATCCTATACGTAATTACCCTCTTGGTAAACAAGAAGCTAAAGAAGGATGTATTGAAATATGGGTTAAACCACAACGAAATGATGCAGGAGTAATTCCTTACGGAACATATATAGGGGGAATGGACGTTGTAGATAAAGCTAAGTCTACTACAAACTCTCTTCCATCTATATTTATAATGAATAGATTTACAAGACAAATTGTTGCTGAGTACACAGGTAGAACAGAAGACCCAAAAGATTTTTATGAAACGTGTAGAAAATTACTATTATACTATAATGCTACGGGTATGTACGAGCAAAACTTACCAGGGATGTTTACGCATTTTGAACAACATAAATGTTTATATCTACTAGCAGATACTCCTTATCAGCTTAGAAACTCTGATACATATAAAATAGGAACTAATACGTCTAAAGGTATAAATGCATCAGGTACAGTTAACTCTACTGCAAGAGATTATATTAAATCATGGTTACTAGAAAAGATATCCACTAAATCTGAGACACGAGTGATAGAGACTATTTATTCTACTGCATTACTACGAGAGTTAATCATGTGGAATCCTGATGGCAACTTTGACCGTGTATCTTCGTTAGGTATGTTATTATGGCACGATGCTACAAGTAGGATATCTATTGAAAAACGTACAGAAGAGGTTAGAGGATTTCTAGACAATCCATACTTTAAAGAAATGGGAGTTTTAAAGAGTGAAAAAGATTCTAGAAATCTTAAACGGGGATTACTCGATTAATTTTAGTAATTTGTAAATTGATTTTTTATAACTAAATTTGTTTTTTAAACTATAATATCTTATGGGACAAAGTTCATCATTAAAAATGCAAGGGTTTATTAATTTTCCCAGACAGAAATTATCAGATGCAAAGAAGAACAAAGCATGGTATAAAAAGAATATAGATTTTGTAGAGAATATTCTAATCGGAGACCAAAACCTAAGAGCTAGTTTTAAGAATAAGAAAACTAACTACGATTTAAGAGCTAATAAAATTGATGTTAAAGATTTCAAGAAATTCATTAACCCTGATAATTTAGATCTAGACAGTCTTCCTGCAACATTTCAACACGTAGGAATAGAGAATAGCAAGCTTAACCTTTTAATAGGTGAATACTCAAAGAGACGCAAAGAATATAGAGCATTCTTATCCGCTAACGATCAAGAAGGAATCTCTAGAAAAGAAGACTCTCTTAAAAAAGAACTAGACACTTTAGTTACAGAGCTTATAATGAATAAGTCCATAAGTGAAGAAGAAGTTCAAAAGAAATTAGCAGAGTTTAAGAAGTATGAGAAATACGATCATCAAGACATAGCAGAGATTACTGCAAACAAAATCCTTAAACGAGAATACAAACAACAAAACGTAGACTTCACATTCCTTACTACTTTCGAGGACCTATTAGTAGGAGGAGAGCAGATAGTTTATTGTGGAGTATTAGGAGGAGAGCCAGTTATCCGAAGAGTAAACTCTATGGGACTATCTACCTTTGGAGGTAATTCTATGAGGACGGAAGATTCTGATATTATCTTTGAATTTGATTATGTGTCCGTAGGAAATGTAGTAGATGATTATTGGGATAAACTAACAGATGCAGACGTAGAATTTTTAGAAACAGGTTCTACTGCAACTAACTCTTCAGGAGGATTTGGATTAAATAGAGATATAGGTGTAATGGATCGCTATGGTTCTGAGGATGCTCTTCAGATATTCCACCCTAGTACTATTGGAACTAGAACATTTGGAGGAGCTTTTGATACTAAAGGTAAAGTAAGAGTTCTTAAAGCATGTTGGAAATCCCGTAGAAAGATAGGTAAGCGTAAGTATTATGACCAGGACGGAGAAGAGCAATATGATTATGTAGATGAATTATATATTCCAAAGAAAGATCTAGGAGAAGAAGTAGAATGGAAATGGGTAAACGAATGGTTGGAGGCAACTAAAATAGGAGATGACATCTATTTAGATATGAGACCTTTGCCTGCTGCAGGTAAATCTTTAGTTAATAGATCTAAGGGAACTCCTCCTTATGTAGGTTCTACTAATAGTACTAACGATTATAAAGTACAATCTCTTACAGATGTTATGAAACCTCTTACTTATTCGTATGACATTGCTTATTATAAGCGAGAACTAGAGATAGCTACGTATAAAGGAAACTTTGCTGCAATCAATGCATCAATGGTTCCATCAGGTTGGGATCCAAAAGAATGGCTACGATATGCTACTATTAATAAGATAGCATGGTTAGACCCAACAAATGAAATACTTAAAGGACCTTCGCAAGGAAAGTCTGCAGGAGCATATAATACTGTAACAGCTACTAATGTACAAATAGGAGATCCTAGTGCAATACGAATGTACACTGACCTACTCCTTGATATCGAGAATACTCTTGGTAAAATTGCAGGAGTATCTGGAGCAAGAGAAGGGCAGATACAAAATCGTGAGGCAGTAGGGAATGTAGAACGTGAAGTAGCGCAGACATCCCATATTACTGAGAAATGGTTTGCAATAGATGCTAACTTCCGTAAGCGAGCTCTTACTAAGTTCTTAGAATGTTGTAAGTATGCTTATAAAGCTAATCCTAAAAAGGGACAGTATTTATTAGATGATATGGGTCAAGAAATGATTACTCAATTTGATGAGTTTTGTGCATCTGAAATGGACATACATATTTCTAATTCAGGAGAAGATACTCAACTATACAATGAGATTAAGGGACTTTCTCAAGCGGCTATACAAACAGGGCAAGCTAGAATCGAGGACCTCATTACTATTGCACAATCTGAATCTGTACAAGAAATTGGACGTAAGCTTAGGGATTCTTCTGAGAGAATTGCAGAGGAACAAAAACAACAGCAAGCCCAGGCAGAACAAAGTAACGAGAAGATGCGTCAAATGGATATCCAAGCTAATGAGAAGATAGCTGAAAGAGATGACTTCAATAAAGCAGAAGATCGTAAAGTAAAATATGCTGAAATTGATTCTAAAGAAAGATTAGCTATCCACGGAGAAATGCATAATAACCATAGGGAGGGTCTGCGAGCAGATTCTGATGGTAATGGCATAGCCGATGAATTAGATTTACGTAGAGCAGATATAGATGAGAATCATAAGAATCAACAAATAAATCTTAAAAAGGAAGACTTAGAAGAATCTAAACGATCAAATATAGCAAATGAAGAATTGAAGAGAAAACAGATTGCAAAGAGCAACACAAGTACAGCAAAGTAATATAAAGCTATAGAACTATAAAAAATTAAAACATAAAAGTTAGTTGTATTCTATAAAAATAATTTTAATATTGTATTAATTAAAGACAGCAAAAATGAGTAAAGAAAATTTATTTGAGGGAATTACGATTACCTCACCGCAAGATTTAGAGAGAACAATCAGCGGAGAAAGTTCAGAATCAACTGATGGAGAAGAGAGTAATCTAACAGGAGATGGGGAAGAAGGATTAACAATTTCTCCTATAGGAACTAAAGAAGAGAGTGAAGAAGGTGAACTAGAAGAAGGAAAGGAGAAGCCTTCTGGAGAACCTTCTGGAGACGATACTCCACCAGCATCTAATAACAAGTATGCTGCTATTATCAAGGATATGATAAAAGAAGGAGTTCTAAATCCTAAAGAGGAAGCAGAACTAGAGGAGTTATTAAAAGATGCTAGTGCAGATACTCTTAAGAAATTAATGAGTAGCACATTAGATGATACGTTAAAAGTAAAAGAAGATGCTTGGAAAAGCAATTTCACAGGTGCTAAGAAAAAGTTCTTAGAAATCGAAGATGCTTTTACAGATACAGATAAAGCCATTGAAACGGCACAACGATTAGAGTTCTTTGAAAATGTGACTAAAGAAGACATTGTAGCAGATGTTAATTTAGCCAAAAATATTTACTTTGATTATTTAAAATCAAAAGGATTCTCTGATGCTAATGCAGCAGAGGAAGTAACAGAAGCAGAGGCAATGGATAAGGTAGCTGAAAAAGCACTAAAGTTCTTACCCGATCTTACTAAAGATACTGCAGCTATTGTGGAAACATCTAGAGCAGCAAAGGAAAGTGAGAAGACAGCTAACGCTACTAAGTATAAAGAAAGCTTTGACAATCTGATGAAGTCAGTAGAAGAAAAGGAAGCCTTTATACCTGGAATGCCTTTAAATAAAACAAGTAAAGAAAAATTAAAGAACAATATAACTACTCCTGTATATACGGACGAAGCTGGAAAAGCTTACACTAGCTTAATGTATAAGCAAATGAGAAACCCCGCAGGATTTGAATTAATGGTAAACTATTTAGATACTATTGGTTTATTTGATTTAGATAAAGAAGGTAATTTTAAGCCTGATATCTCTAAATTAAAAGGAGTAGCAAAAACGCAAGCTGTGAGTGAACTAGATAAGGTACTCTCGTCAGAAGCAGAAAGAGGAACAGGAAGAGGGTTCTCAGCTGATATGACTGATAAGACAGCAGGATTAGTAGAATTCTTCGAGAGAGCAACAGGACAAAAAACTAGAAAGAAATAAAAGATATTAATAATTTTCGTTAAACAATCAAAAACAAAATAACAAATGGGACAATTACTTCCTTTACAAAAGTATGAAGCACAAGATTATAATGGTTTGGTAACAGACAATCATTTTCATGCGCTTTATATGCAAAAGCCTGAATTAATCAGCACTGTGATCAAAGAGATCTACAAGACTAATCTTCAAGGTAAATTACGTGAATTCGTAGACCGTTTCCCTGTAAAAGAGGTGGAGCAAGAAAATGGATTTTACAACTGGATGCTACAAGGTCAGCATGACAAAAACCTTCCTCTATCAGATGCTGAGACCATTGATGGATCTTCTATTTCTGCGGGTACATTCCCTGCAAACATAGGAGCTAACGGACAGCGTTTTTATTTAATATTCGATGAAGCATTATTTGAGGAATCAAATGTACTTCGTGGAGAAACTGATGATTACCATTTACTTGTTAAGAAAATGGAAGAAGCAGGATCTCGTTACAAATATGAGGTTGAATTAGTTACTTCGAACCCAACAATGACTGTTCCTTCTGAGGAATTAGCAGTTGGAACTCGATGGTCTAAATTCTATTCTCTTTCACCATCTACTCTTTCTTATCAAGGAGCAGAGCCTTATTTCACTTCTCCTTGGAGAATGGAAAATCGTCCTTCTACATTACGTATGGAGTACAAAGTAGCAGGTAACACAATCAATAAAGGTGGAAATGAGCCTTTAGAGTTTGGTTTCAACTACAAAGGAACAGAAGAGAAGTTGTGGATCAATTATCAAGATATGGTTGCCCATCACCAATGTGAGGAAATGTTCGCACGTATGTTGATGTATGGTAAGCGTAACTGGACAAGTGATCACAAGTACTTAAACAAAGATGATAAGACTAAATATGCTATCGAGTCAGGTGCAGGTTTCTTCGAGCAAATTGCTCCTTCAAACGTACACTACTATAATAGCTACGATTTAGATTGGCATCTTGAGTTGCTACTTGATATGGGTATTGGAAAAATGGATAGAGGTAAGCGTACAATCCACTTGTTAACAGGTGAATTTGGAGCTATTGAAATCTCTAAGCAAATCCAAGCTAAATCAGGTCAGAACATTACTATTGTATCTGATAAGTTCCTTACAGGAAATTCTGCTGCAGGAAACCTTGGTGGTAAGAACACTAAGTCTGCAATGGAGCCTCAGTACAACATCTATGAGTGGTACAACGGAGTAGTTATCAAAGTAGAGATCTTGGATTTCTTAGATGATGATACTTACTTCCCACAACGTCACCCAGATGGATTAGGTCTTGTTGAATCTCACAGAATTCTTGCACTTGATTACGGTGAAGATGCAGGTATCTACAGAATCAAGCCTAAAGGAGTTCCTGATTACAATTGGGGATACATCGCGGGAATGCGTGATCCATTCTCTCCAGGAGGACAAGGTAAACCAAAAATGATGGCTTCTGCTATTGATGGTTACGAAGTTCACTTGCAGAAGTGGGGTGGTATGATGATCGAAGATCCAACTAAGGTTGTTGACTTGAGATTATTAGTAGAACGATAAATTGAATATAAATACTCCCTCACTATACTTAGTGGGGGAGATATTTTAACAAAGGAGAGAAACTTAAATAAAAAATTAAAATGGAAAATGACAGCAAAGTGATGACAAAAGAGCCAATTATATATGGAACTTTTGGACAAGATAGAGTAGTAGACGTTAAGCCTGTAGAATCGAATGGTAAATGGTCTACTCTATTAGTTAAAGGACAAGAAATGAAAAAAGAGCCGCATCTTTATGCAAAGGTGAAGCGAAGTTTTCAAGTGCCTCTTAATAGCGAGAGCAAAGGGGGAGGAATAAAGATAATTCTAGATGACATTAACAGAGTACTTATTAAGAAGTATATAGTTAGTCATCCAGAGGGAATGACAGAACAAGAGTTCTTTGAAAAAGAGTTGAATATTAATCTTAATCCAGCATTGCCAAAAGATACAAACTTTTGGAGAACGGATAAAAGAGGAAGAGTAACCATTACTAAAAAAGGGTTAACTCTAAATCTAAACGTTACAATGGATTTATTAAGGTATAAAATTTTACTCTCGAATAGAATGTTAGTAGCGCCTTCTTATGAAGATCGTTTATTGAAAGCAACGTTTGAATTCATGATCGTAGAGCAAGGAAGAATCACTTCTAAACGAGTTGAAGAAGCATCATTGAAAGCAAATGCTTTTTCTAAATACGCAGAAGTTACCTCTAGTAAGGATGCAATGATAGGATTTATCAAATCATTAGGTAGAGTAATTCCTATCAAACATACTGACGATTGGTTAAAAGGAGAAATTCTTACAGTATTGGAAAATGATCCTGCTACATTTTTAGCAATGTTAAATGATCCTTTATATAAAGCAAGAATCTTTGTACAAGAGGCAGTTGATGCAGGCGCTATTAAAAAGATGAATGACAAACGATACATCTTAGATGGAGGAGCAGAACTTGGAGATTTAAACTCTACAATCAGTTATCTTTCAGATCCTGAACGACAAGAGGTAAAAGCTAGAATAAAGGCTAAAATAGAAATGGCTAACGCTAATAAAAAATAAGTTAAATGACTGCAAACGAAATGGCTGTAGAATTAGAATTAGAACTAGATAGATCATCTAGTAATGGTTCTCCTGGATATGAAGATCTTGAATTAACTTCTATCCTTACTAAAGCTGAACGTTTATATGTCAAGAAGTTCATTGATAAGAAGAATAACCGAAAAGGTGAAAGCCTTGAGGAAACAGAAATAAGAAGTCAGGGATTAAGTGCCCTCATTCAACGAGGAGCACTTCTTCCACTGTCTACTTCACAAGTAGGTGTACTTACTAATGGACAGTTCTTTGATTTACCAGAAGATTTTATGTATTGTCTACATGAAGATGCTACAATAAATAAAAATCAATGTGGTACAGAATTAGAGGCTCTCACAGGAATTACTACTCTGATAACTGCAGATATTAAAGTTATAGCACATGATGAGATAACAAGACTTCGTAAGAATAAATATAAGAAGCCTTTTTACAAATCACACGGAGATGCTTTAGTATGGAGACTAGTATTTTCTAGAATAGAGGATGGATACGACCCTTCTACTCCAGCAACAGACAAGAGACATCAATTAGTATCAGGAGATGATTTTGCAGTGTCAACGTATTCCATTAGCTATTTAAAACAGCCAAAAGGAATTATTGTTGACCAAAGTACTCCAACAAACCAAAGAAATTGTATCTTAGACGAATCTACTCATCGTGTAATTATAGACATAGCTAAAAGTCTGATGATGAATAGAGTTAAAGAACAAGAAATAAGTAATATAGAATCTCTTAGAGATTTAGAATAATAAATAACAAATAGTAATAATTTAAATTAAACAAAAATGTTTAGAAAAAATGACAACAAGTTTATGGCTCTAATTGGAGATAACAGTCTTACTTCAGCATTACCTGCTGCAGGAACTGTAATCACAAGTGCCAACTTACCAAATGGAGCAATCGTAGTAACTGATTTAGGATTACGAAGATTAGATGACTCTACTTCAGGATCAGATCTTACAGCTATGGCTAATGGAGAAAAATTTCTTATTGTACAAGGATTAGGGGCTTCTAAGCCACTTTTAAAATCCGAAGCACTTACATTAGGACAACTTTCTATTAAAGCACAGCAACACGTTATCTCAAGACAACAAGTAACAATGATTGGTTATAATGGAACTACAGGTTCTTTGCCAACAGCTAATGATACTTCTTATTTTGTTAAAGTTCGTAAGAATGATAATGATGCTGCAAATAGATCACAGCCTCAAAGCTTATTTGGACAGTTCAAAACTGATGCTTCTGGAACACAAGAAGAATTAGCATTTGGATTAGTACATAACCTTAATAAGAATATGGAGGACGAGCCTGCTAATAACTACCTTAAGGGAGAAGTAGTAGGTGATGGTACAGTTGCTGCTATCACAGGAACTTCTACTATTAGTAAATTTACTAATGGTTCTAAAGAAGTAAGTGTATGGATTAAAGTAGCAGATGCTACAGATGATTTTTCAGCATCAACAGCTACTGTAACTATAGGCGATATTGTAAATGTTCCTTCTTCAGGAGGTACATCATTTACATTTGACGCAGTTGCTCTTGGTTCAAGTGCGGGTCGTCACATGATTTACATTGGTGAAACATCTTACGATGTTGCAGATACAACTACTGCTGGGGCTAACGCTACGGCTATTGCAGTTGCGATTAATGCAGGAACTCAAGCTTCAGCATCAGTTTCTTCAGCTACTGTAACAATTACATTGAAACCTTGTACTACAGGACTTCCATTAGTTCTTTTTACTAATGATGATTCAGCATGGACAGAGATTACAACTTTAGCTATCGCTACTGGTGATGCAAATGAAGTTAAGTATAAAGTTGCAGCTACAACAGCAGCAGCAGCTACATTTACTTTAACTACTGCGTATGAAGGACCAACTAGTTATTTCTTTGATGGAACTGCTCCAGCTACTAACACAGGTATTGCAACTGTAACTAATTACGGTATCAAACTTACAGGTAAAAAAGCAGACTTCAATGTTAATACTTACAGAAACTATTTCGTAAACAGATTTAGTGCATCTTTCTCGGACACAACTATTCTAGTTACTGCTACGCAAGGAGCACTTACAGGAACAGGAATGGGAGCACAAGCTCAATTAGATGAGTATATGACTTGGGGATTCGAAGGACAAAACGAAATGTTGGCTATTCCTTCAGCAAACCGAGAGCAAGTTGCCTCAGAATGTGCAGAGTACTCAGTAATGTCTATTAGTTGGACAGAAACTATTACAGGTTTAGTTGGACAGTCTGGAGCTAAAGGAACAGTATTAATTTACTGTGAATTGGATGGAGATTCTGTATTACCAGCAACAAATGCTTCAGGAGAAGTTGCAGATGTTATTGGAGATTTAGTAGGAATTGCTTCTACAGATATGAATAAATAATTAAATAGGGTTCTCTCCCCTACCTCAGTAGCCTGTCTTACAATTTGCTGTCATGACAGGCTACTTTTTTAAACTTTTTTAGTACTTTTGATTGTATCAAATTAATAACTCATGGCGTTAATACCAAAAATTAATATCTGTCTCGAAAGTCTTTGCAATAGAGTAAATATTTACGAGGAGACAAGTCCTTATATAGCTGTTATTAACCCAGGAGGATGGGGAGCACCTAATATAGATACTACTTCTATAACAGTAGCAAATCTTAAAGTATATGATTACACAGGAGTAACACTCTTAGACACTATCACATTGTATGATGGTGTTACTGATGTTTACGCAGCTGTAGCAGGTACTCCTACACCAGGATCATTTTTAGCAGTAGAGGATCATGTATGGACACAAGGAGATGGAATCTTCGAATTAGTGTATTTAGTTAATACACTTACTAATTCTACCCAACACGTATTATTTACATGCAGTTTAGAGACTTGTATGAATAAATTACGAGTTAAATTAGTCACTGAATGTGACGCTAAAAAATTAGAAGAATATAAAGGAATACTTAGTCAACTAGAAGTATTCTTATACGGAATAAATTCAGCATTCTCTTGTGGAGAATTTGCTAGAGTAAATACTTTAATCACTACCGCTGCTACTATATGTGCAACCTTCTTAGATTGCAATACTAGTTGTAGTGGATGTTAATAATATAAAATTATGAGTTGTCCAGATTGCAGTGGAATAACATTATTTAGAGGAGCAGATGGTAACGGAATAGATACTATCGCTTGGCAAAGTAATTCAGGAGCAAGTCCTGTAGGTACACAAGGTACTACAGATACTTACTTAATTACATATACAGATGCTACTACAGATACATTTGTTGTAACTAACGGTGCAGACGGAGCTGCAGGTGATGATGGTGCTTATGGAGGGTTTTCTAGTGAATGGGTATTCGATAATGGTACTACACTAGGAACAGCTGTAACACAATTAAGATTTGATAATGCAACTCTAGCTTCTGTAACAGGAATGTGGGTCAATGAAACAAACGCTGACTCTACAAATTTAGCAGGGTTTTTATCACAATTTAATAATAGTGGGGACTTTGGTTTAATTAGAATAGCTAAAAAAAGCGATTCAAATGTATTTTGGTTAGGAACAGTAACTGCTACTTCAGATTTAGGATCAGAACACGATATAACGCTAACGCATGTTTCCTCAAACGGAACCTTTACGAATGCTGATCCAATAATTCTTAGTTTTGCTACTAATGGAGCAGATGGGGCAGCAGGTGCAGATCTTTATGATAGTGGGTGGCAAACTATAAGTAACTATAATGGAACAACAGGATTACCTGCATTTACAAATTGGACACACCCACAATTAAGAGTTGTAGGTAAGCACGTTTACATTGCGGGAAGAATCTTAATTCCATTAGCTGCTCCAGGAACACCAGGAACATTAATTACAGATGCAGCCACATACTCTACTACTCATGCTGATAAAGTTACAACTTGTACAGCAGCAACAGGAGGATATACAGTAAATTCCGCAACAGGAGCAATAGAGAGTCAAAATCCTATTATTCCTGCAGATTTACAACCAACTGTTGATTATTTTATAGATGAAATAGAAATTATAGCAAGGGCTGTTCAAAGTACAGGAACTGCTAGGGATCTTAATTTAACTACTATCGCTAATGCCGTTCTATTTAGAACAACAGGAAAATTATATGTAACTAGTTTCTTAGATGCTTTAGATTCTGCTTCTGGGGGAACTCCTGCATATAACTCTCCACTTCATATGCAAATTATGAATGTTGATATAGGAGAAAAGGCTATAGATTATACTAATTATAAACAACAATATACTACAGGAACTAGAAGTTACGAAATAGTAGATTCAGGAGATGGATATACGGATGGAAGTCACACAGGAGTTACTACTACTTCCGATATTACAGGAGGAACAGGATTAATTTTTACAGTTGTAGTAGATGCTAGTAAAATAGTCTCAATAACTCAAACTGCTGCAGGTACTGGATATGTTGATGGAGAAACAGTTACTTTAGATGCTACTTCAGGTGCTCCTGGAATTGGAACACCTACTGCAAATATTATAGCAACTGTAAGATTAGATATTAACGCAGACGATGATGATAGAGTAATAGCTCCTTCAGTAGGAACTTATCCCGCAACATTTGATGGCTTAGATGTAGGGCATTTTGGAGGGTTTATCGTTCCATTTACATTTAGTTATCCATTAGGAGATTCTGTAACAGAAGCACAAATAATTGCGGCAATAGCATTATTATAATGAGTAATGAAATAACATATAACGATTTAGACGCAGGAGATATAACTAATGATTTTCAATTTAATTATATTGATATCAGTGCATATACTGCTTATACTACAGATTCTGAAGTATGCTTTAAATTAAAGGTATGGGATTTACAATGTAAGTACTCTTGTTTAGTAGAGAAATACAACAGTCATTTAATTTACGGAGTAGCTACACAAGAAATGTTAGATAAATTAAGTATCTTTAGACATGGATTAATTGTTTTAAATAGCTATAACCCCAGAGATATTGATGCAGACACAGTACTTTACAACGCGATAACTTATACATGCATACAATCAATATTACAAACTTTATATAATAAATATTAAAACTTAAAATAATGAAAATAAGAAAATTAAATCCTTCAGATCTACAAGCATCTACAGGAACAGAACAAGGAGTAACTGTTTATCAAGATAAAACTCGTGCAAATCAGCTAGCATTTAAAGATGAAACTGGGTTAGTCCATACAATGATGGATGATGCAAGTGCAGATATAACAGGGGTATTAGCAGATACTGTATTAAACAACGCTCTTCGTAATGGAATGCAAATTGGTAATATAGGAGCACCTTTAACTTCTACTGTAACATTAACAGCAACAGAGATTGTTGGAACTGCAGCAGGTGATTTAGGTCACGCAGGTGGTGCTGAATTAGTTGCAGCTCCAGGAGCAGGATTTGCTCTTCAACACATAAGTACTATATTAATTTATGATTATGATACAGCGGCTTATACAGGAGGTGCAGGAGATGACTTAACAGTTTTTCAAAACTCAGTAGCAGTTTCAGGAGCAGTAGCAACTGCAGATTTAATTACTAAAGCAGGTGACACAGTTATTAGTATGAATGCTTTAACTACAGACCACGTATTAGGAGTAAATACTAATATCAATTTAGCATCAACAGCAGTAACTCAACCAGGTACAGCAGCAGGAGTTATTCGTGCTATCACTACTTATAGAGTTATTACCACAGGACTATAATATTTAAAATAATATAAAATGCTTATTCCAAAAAAACACGGTAAAGAAATAGGAAGTGAAACTCTTCAAAA
>Ga0307377_10003257_pt1 | contig 18503 bp, 11 predicted proteins | sample TR3MG_FD_202535 | JGI IMG/M metagenome (GOLD analysis project Ga0307377, IMG submission 202535) | Soil microbial communities from Risofladan, Vaasa, Finland - TR-3 | ecosystem: Environmental > Terrestrial > Soil > Coastal area > Acid sulfate soil | place: Finland: Risofladan, Vaasa | collected... | reverse complement strand
CTGGCGGTATGGCAACAGGTCGATGGCTCTTACACTAGTGTCTACGCCAACCGGTACTCCGCCGGTGCCTGGGGGACGGCAACGCTCCTAGAGAACGGCACTGGGAATGCCTATCGCCCTCAGGTCTCCTTGGACGATGATGGGAACGCCCTGGCGGTATGGCAACAGGTCGATGGCTCTTACACTAGTGTCTACGCTAACTGGTACTCCGCCGGTGCCTGGGGGACGGCAACGCTCCTGGAGAACGGCACTGGGAATGCCTATCTCCCTCAGGTCTCCTTGAACGATAAAGGGAACGCCGTGGCGGTATGGTACCAGTATGACGGCTCTGCCTCTAGCGTCTACGCCAACCGGTACTCCGCCGGTGCCTGGGGGACGGTAACGCTCCTAGGGAACAGCACTGGGTATGCCTATTGCCCTCAGGTCTCCTTGAACGATGATGACAACGCCGTGGCGGTATGGTACCAGCAAGACGGCTCTGCCTCTAACATCTACGGAAAAAATTATGCTCCATTGATCGTGACCATAGAGACCCCGCTTTCGGGCATTACGGTCTATTCACCGACCATCCAGGTGACCGGCACCACAAACCCGGGAACAAGCCTGGTCATCAATGGATTCGTTGTGTCCCTCGGTTCGGACGGGCACTTCTCAGTGGTCATCCCTCTCCTCGAGGGATCGAACACGATAACGGCAACGGCATCCGATATTGAGCAAGGCATCGCGTCTTCGAGCATCACCGTCACGTATGTCGATGAGAACTCGGAGCAGGATCAGAACATCTCCGATCTCAATGACGAGCTGAACGCCATCAACGAGCGCCTCGATGAAGTAAATGCCAAGCTGAACGGCACGATCGAGAACCTGACATTGGCGATCGACCAGGTGACGGCGGCGCAGGAGGCGCTCATCTCACTGAGGGACTCGCTGTACTCGACCGACTCGAACGCTTCGATCATGAGGTCCGATCTGGTGCTGTCGAACGCGGACAAGAGCGCGCTCTCAACCTTGTTGAACCAGACGATAGCCGACCTGGAAACAGCGAAGACGAATTTGACAGCAATGCAGGCGAGCCTGGATGAGGCGCAGGACGCTCGGGAGAGCGACGGAACGACCTACCTGCTGCTTTGCTTGACGGGCATCATCCTGGCCGTTGCAGCGATCGCCTTGATCTTCCTGAGGACGAGGGGGCCGAAAGGAGGACAGCCCTGATCGAAACCTTTTTATTTTTTTTATGGTCCAGATACATTCTTCGGTAACATCGGAGAGTTCCTGGATCGAAAAAGATCTCCTCTGTTCTTCAAACTGGAAGTTCGATCGATGGAATTAGAAGCGGGCTCAGTCGAGATCGCCCCCCCATGCGTCCAAACATCTTAGGGAAATTTCGATCATTGTTCAGAAGATGATCCGGAACCCGCTAGTAAACAATTTCGTGCTATTCTCTTCGAACCTTCACTTCCATTATTTTCCATCTTCGATTGAAATTCATAAAATACTTACTGGCTTAGCAATAACGCACGGGCCCACATCCGCCCTTCTGAAAAGAGAGGTATTGTCTCCATTTGCACCTTTAAATTAATGTAAAATAAGTAATATATCAAAGCCTAAAAAGAATATTTGTTCATAAATAAAAATAAAAGATTTATGCAAATACCCTCTTATTGACCATTGTTAAAGGATTACTGGCTACCTCAGTATTCGAGGGCCTTCCCCCGCATCAATTTTTTTAAGTTTATACTATCATCCCGTTTGTCACTGGAATATCGCAGAGTTGATCAGTTTATTCGATTATGTTATTTGTAACTACTTCGGCCTAATCATGATCACAGGGTCATAATAGGTCCAATGTGGCTCTGGTCCTCAAAGGTAACACTCTCTGATGACAGAGAATTCTATGATCCGATCTTCGGTGCCTTCAATGAAGCGATCTTCATCAGTTCAGGCCAATCAGCCAGCGTCTCAATGCAGCCATCGGTCTTATTGATCACGCCCATGACTTCGACCCCGAGCCTATCTGCGAACTCAAGCCCATCCTTTATCTCTCTCAGGCAGCCCACTCCAATAATGGCGCGGGGCATATATTTCTTGACCATGCGTCCGATGAATGTGGAGCCAGGAACGATGAAAACTTTGTAGCCCATCTCCTCAAGCTCATTTATGGAATGATCAAGGTCGCATTTCCCGCAATGCTTGCAGTTCAGTCCTTCTTCGGTCAGGTTAGCGGGGCATTTCAACGATCTAAGGCAATGGGGGAGGAAGATGGCGCGGTCCTTCGTTTCGACCTTAGCGAAATTACCTTCGCTCATTCTGTTATGTAATTGGATGAAAAATATCGTGAGATCGGCTTCCTTCAATCCATAGAGCGCGCAGATGTGTTTAATGACGTCCTCCATGAAAGTAAAGCCGGTCCTTATCAGCTTGGGAAAATAGAATTTCCCATGTTTAATTGATAGGAAGACAATACTTACCACAATAAACGCGACCAACAAGAACAGCAACAGTACAAGAATCAGTACTCCGCCCAATACCATCAAGGCCTGGGCTCCGAATTGTGATTCAAGTACCATAGGTGTAAAAAGTAAGAACGGGGTTATTTACTTATCCTTTTTCATCAGCTCGTTCATTGAATGGAATGGAAAGAAATCGAAACAGAATATTAATTATGTATTTTATTTAATATATGTACTGGTCATACTGAGGGATATGCTAATAAAATTTCAAGCATCATCCATGTTATTCGATCAATACTTGGTTTTTTTAAGAGATATCTGTAATCACTTCGACATATTTCGTAATAATCTGAGAATGTGGCGGGCCCTTATTTCGACGCCCACCGTTTTGAGGTGCTTCCTCATGCTCATTGACTCGAGGAGCGATGGTGTCCGCCCCTCCATCAGCTTATCCAAACCATTTCGCTCTTTTCTCATCCAGTCATACCTTTTAAGCACCTTTTCCGAATAGCGATCGAGATCGTCCCAATTATCAAGGAGCATCTCCCCACACTGCATGGCATATAGATTTCCATCCGAAGCTAGCGGGGAGACCGCTCCAATGCTCTCTCCTATGCCAACTATCTTCTGGTCTTGCACGAACGGCTGCGAAAAGAAAGGTGCTGTCAATCTTACGCTGCTATGACATTTGCACAGTACTTGTACAGATAGGTCCCGACCATCCTTGTTCTTCAACGGTCGAAATGATCTGACATCGGACTTGAGGCTTCCGATCCCAATATGAAACTCATCTTCGCCGAGCGGAAAGCACCATTCATAACCTACAGATGAAGTTCTGAACCAAAACCCAAGCGGTTCTTCGCTCCTTACCCTGTACTGGGTACATTCAGCGATATGATCGTCCTTGATAGGGGGAAGATAAGCTCTGCTCACTCCAGTGGCGTCAATGACCCTATCATACTTGGTCAAGTCGATCAGGCCTTGCTTAATTTCAGTGTCGCCTATCATTTCTTTGATCAGGGCAGGTTTGTTCATTGTCAACATGTTAGAACGGATGTCGATCCCATCGAACGATATCATCTCAGATCCTTGAAGTTCGAAACGGTCGGGATCGGTCACCTTCGCGATCAAATTAAAGGATTCCGCTCTTGGCGCAAAGCCCCAGGCACACGGTCTGCACCCGCACGGGTTATTTTTTTTAACATCAAAAAGATCGATGCCTTTGAAACCGTCGTTGATGAGACGTCTGAACAGATAGGCCCCGGACATACCCGCGCCTGCAATAGCAATCCTCATTTACAGGTCTCCTTCGTCGCTAGATCAAACAACAATATCCCATGTAGGATAAGGATATTCGGACGCTCAGGAGAGGGACGACAATGGATTAAACGATACGCGTCCGCATCCCCAATAGGGGTACCTCCATACGATCATTTATTACATTTATGAGATTGGATTTCCCGGGCCTACATACGGACCGATCAAGAACACCATATCAAACATCAAAATGAAAGGGGGGAAGTACTTGGGTCCGTTCGGGGGCGTGCCATCTGCCGGCTCGACTCTACCTCCATATTCGGCATTCTGTAGATCACGTATGATAACGGATGGATAATATGGGGTATACTGGCGTTCCTTGGCCTAGTAACGGCGATGGAAATGCTCCCGTTCTGGGTGTATAAAATGATCAAGGTCGTCAAGGCAAACGATCGAATCATTTCGAGTCAGACGATCAATATACGCTTTTTAGATCGGTCTCATTAACTTTAACATCTAAACATCCCTATTATTCACAGGTAACTATGAGCGATATGAAAAAGAAAAAAAAGGGAGCGGATGACCCCCCCGTGAACAACAATCGGTCAGACCACAGGGGTTCAAAACCCTCGTCCGCCGTTGTAGCCCCGGTCAAAAATTCTAACCTGAATAGACCATCGAAGGGCAAGAAGTAAAATATACCCATCCGATGAGATTTCCCAAGCGAGGATAATTTTATCGGATGATCATTTTTTATGCCCGATCACAGAAATCATATTCCTTACTTTTATTCATGGTCTGGAAATTCGAAGGCAGGTCAAACGGAAGCATCATTGGATTAAAAGGGTCATTTTAATTAATTATTTACTACCCTCACACCAATATTTGTCTACACTGGCTGTGGAAAAACTTAGTTGTTTTATGTAATCTATTTAGATAAATAGAATCGCTCTGACTTCACATTAACTTTCTTTGTATAAGAATAAATATCGATACCATCTAAACGATATTATAATCAAACTAGTTTTAAAAAGGTGAAAACATGAAGACCAAGAAGGGATTTTCGACAAATCTGGAGCAAGAAACAAGGAAGAACTCCGATTTCCGCCATGTGCTTTACACAGGAAAGTTCAGCCAGCTTGTTCTGATGAACCTTAAGCCCGGCGAGGATATTGGTGAAGAGGTCCATGATACCATTGATCAATTCTTTAGATTCGAGGAAGGGGAGGGTACGGTCGTCATTGATGGCGTGGAGCACCGAGTCAATGACGGCAGCGGGGTCATAGTACCTTCGGGGGCAAGGCATAACGTGATCAATACCTCATCTACAAAGGACCTCAAGCTGTATACCATCTATTCGCCACCCGAGCATATTGACAAGGTAGTCCGCCATACCAAGGCCGATGCGCTCAGAGAGCCCGAGGAGTACGACGGAAAACCCACCGAATGAAGGGATATTTGAAAACTCTAGGCGGTCATCGGGTCGATGGCTCCCACCGACCCCTGCGTCTAGCCATTTGCCCGGCGTTCGAACTCTAATCTGCCATTGAATATTGGGGATAGAACATCGAAGTAATTTCTCGTCACTATTCCATTTTCCTACCGTCGTTTGGGTTAAAACACCAGAGACAAGCACCGTACTGAGCATCTAGAAAACGATGGCCAAAACACAACTGTCCTGAATAAAACCATGATTACATTACCCAGGGGTAAAAGGGACCTCGGATCAAATTCGTCCGAGGACTTTACAAACGTTGCCCCATCCAACGATCGGTTTGAACGCGAGATATAGAGTTGGGGTACGATCGTCAGAAAAGAATGCTATAGTGATCGGTGCGCTCAGATCGTTTGGCATCCTATCAATAATTTAAAATGTTTCATTGGCGGTCATCGGTCCACTGGTTCAAAATGAATGCTGATGGTGCGTTATTCCTGTTAATGATCTTTCTGTTCGTTATGAATTTTGTACTGATCGTTTCATTTCGACGCATCCAGACATCGTTTCTGAAACGTAGGAATGAGGCTTTAGAAGCCTTAGGACGAATGGCCGGTCCACACGAACAGACATTGTCGTGGGCGAACGTATCAGGTCTACCATTGGTCGTCGGATCGATGCTCATGTTCGATCTCTTCTTCCTGATATTCGCTCTTACCTTGGTTGATAGTGATATCCCCGACAACATGTTCGGGTCCTTATCGGCATCCATCATTTTCGGGTTCTTCATACCGATCTCTCTAGGCACATGGTATACCAGGGTAAACCTGAGACATCTCTATGTCTATGATCGAAATGGGATACAAGGTTTCATAGTAAGGAGAAACGGACCAATGAAAGGCATTTATTTGGAGTGGCGGGGAATTTCACGGTTGAAGTTCATCAGAACATATCGCGTACCATCTCCAATAGGTATCAGATTGAACGGTGACAATGGTGGGATCGTCCTGCCGAACTATCTGGAGAACTATCCTATGGTATTGTCGCATTTGATGAGGTTCGCCTCTGACGAGATAAGGTCAGCCATCCTATCGGAATTTGGTGACATCATCGATAATGATGGTAATATATCATTTTCAGATGAGTGACCCTCGTTCAAATGTTCGGTATCAGGGGCAGGATGTTCGTCTCTAGGATGATACGAAATTTCCCCCTATCGATAGCAAACAATGCTTCGCAAAAAACATGTGTGGTCTCGTAGATATAGCATCAAACTCCGGAAAAAGTTCGCAGAAAGATCAAAATACCAACGAATACCAGCAGGATCCCTACATAGATCTGTATTCCCCTCTTCGACAATTTTTTTGCCACTTCCGGGCCGATCTGACCACCGATCAATACCCCAGGAGCGACCCAGATCATGATATTGAAGATCAGTTCTTTCTGTTCAACAAGGGTTGAAATAAAACCGGGGGTCAGGCGAAAGAGCAAGGCGAACAGGTTTACCACAAAAATGATGACGACCGTTGAACCCACGGCTTCCGCGGCTGTACGGATCTTGCAGTGTTTGAGAATGCAGGGCATGATTATTTTCCCTGTCCCCGTAGCGATCAGACCTTTGAGGAACCCGGCTATCGCAGCCCGGATCCAGTAGATCTTTTCCCCCGTCTCTATGACCGCAGGTTCGTTATTCCGGGAAAACAGCCAATTACGACAGATCTGGAACGCCCCATAGAGAATAACAAAACTTCCGAAGAGTACAAGGAGCAATTCTGCCGGGGCAAAAGGAACCACTAACGTCCCTATAATGGCGAACGGGACTGTGATCTTCAGGTATTGTTTGACGATCGACCAGTTTACCGTCCCGCTCTTCAGGTTCCTGACGATTCCAGAGCCGAATCCGAAGAGCATAGTAAGGAGCGCGAGCCAGAATGATGTTTTCGGATCGATCCCTAGCCAGATGACATAGATCGGGATCCAGAAATTTGAACCTGATATGCCTGCTGAGATCGCGAGCATGGCGATGGCAATTCCCAGGGGAAATAGGTAGAAATACGTTACAAGATCAGACACGGGGTTCACGTTTTCCTTTTTTGAAATGATCGCGTAAGAATAAGGACCATATCTATTACAATTATAAAAAAACTAAGAAAATAATAATCTTTCTTCTTGTTCATTAGGTATCTCGACAGTAAATATCTTACAATAACTTAAATGATGCAAAACCTCGCAATATAAAGTACTACCAATTATGTCTCGAACAGATCCGTTTTAAGAATAATACATTCAGGTCGAATTATTGTGAAAAGCTTCAATATGCGCAACCAGGTCGATCATTGATCTTTCGAGAGATCACTTTCTTCTATTCCAGTATTCATAATCCAATCTCTGGTTCTTCCTCTCCATCGCTACAGCATCCTCATTTTCTATATTTTTATAAAAGATCAGTATTGTCGGATCTATAAAAGCAGCAGCGATCCATTCTCCTGGAGAACCTTCAAGATCCCATCCCGATCTGGAGAATGTGACCAGGGCAAATATGCTTATGAGACATAAGGCCCCCATTATCAACGCGGCGATTACAAATCCTTCGTTGGAAGTGGTCATCTCCAACCGAACGAACCAGAACAATGCCACAAAGGAGATGATGAGCGCGATGCCCACGATCGCTTCCTTGATCGTTCTCCGCATTCACTCACTGATTTACAGTTATCATCCGACTATTTACGTTTACCCTATCGTTAAGATCGATCTGTTTGCTAAACTCGTTGCGTTCTCTAGATTCTCGAACGATCGTTCTCTTGATGGACGATGGTCTGTGGGCCTGGAGAAAGTTTCGAAGACCTGGTCGTTCTCTACATCGATCAAAGGATCCATTTAAATGATACGTTCGACCATTTTTCTCGAAGGGTTCTTTCGGCAATTCAAACCGTAGTCCGATTCCCAATATCATTGCCGATCGAAAGGTCCATTGACTTCCGGCCTCACTTCTTCAGCGAGGCCATGGTCTGCTGCGCGAACTGTCTCGCCTCTTCCTTGCCCGTGACGGTCAACGGCCCCTTCAGTCCGGTGACGCCTATGTGTAGCACGGCGTTCTGGGCGTTGAGCCCCTCGCTCTTGGCAAGGTCCCTAAGCTTGGGAGCTGCTCCCTTGACGGCCCACTTGTCCATGCTCCTCTCGGCCATGTCCTCAGGTACGCCCATCATGGTGTCGAACATGACGATCGGTTGATCCTTCCAGCCCTGGGTCTTCAATCCCTTGACGAAGTTCTTGGCCGCAGGGGTCATCTTGAACACTCGTGTGGGAGAACCGAGGAACATGATGTCCCCGTTCAGAACGGGCTTGGTGTTCTCTCTCAAACTTACCAAGGCGATCTCGTTCCCGTCGGCCTTTATCTGATCGGCGATCGCTTCAGCCACCTGCTTGGTGTTACCGTACACGCTATCGTAAACGACAATGCATTTCATAGGGCGACCTCATTATTTTCGATACATAGTATTCGATACTGAGTATCTAACTCGTTTCCTGAATATTTGCATTGACCACCCGACCGAATCGCGATAATGGCCCCCGTCGGCATAATGGATATCTCTTTCAAGAATGCCGTTATGCCATCCATAGTTCTTCTGAAACGATTATCTTGTTATCTTCTAGTCTTATTATATCTACGAAAATATATTTTCCTTTCGGGGCTCCTATCTCCTTCAACTTCTGTTTCACCTCTCTCTTGGAATCCTCATTGTTCTCGCATTCAAGGGTACCTTGATATATTTCTCCAGCCCAATTTAATTTATATTCATATTTGAACATTCGATCAACCCCGTCAACGTAACATCACGAATGGGCTATTTTCAGATTTATTTAATTGCATTAGATGTTTCAGGAAATCTTCATTTTTATGGGGGGGGGGTGGTTCCGATGATCCCTTTTCGATAATGGATATAGAAACCACCTAACAGTTCGCGATCAGATATGGGAAATCGTTTCGGCATTGTTCAGTGAAGTTCTCAAATATATTTATTGATAATTGTTTTAATAAATCGATCCGAGCACTCTGGTACAAAGGCTGTCGATTCGGAAGTTGCGGTCTTAAATCATTATCTATGTGCAGTTTAATTAGATCATCATGCCCGAAATGACCTATTTTCGATTGGTCCATCAAGCCATCGATCTCTATAATGAGGGTAAATTGGAGGGGGCCCTCGACCTGATCGAGAAGTATGGGGGTGAGGTAGAAGGTGATCGGGCACAAATACTCAACTTCAAGTGTTGCATCGCCAGCAAGTTGGGGCGAACGGAAATGGCCATGAATATCATGCGCGAGGCCATCATCGGCACTGAATATTGGTATCCTTACGAATATCTGCTGCAGGATGATGATCTGAAGAACATCCGGGACCAAAAGGAATTCACTTACCTGGCCGATATCTGTCGGGAACGCGAGATCTTAGCAAGGAAAGAGGTCCGGGCCGAGCTAAAAATTATAATGCCACTGGGGGGATCATCCACGCAAAGCCCCTGGCTCATGGCGCTGCACGGAAACGGGGACAGCGTTGCACTAACAGAGAAGAACTGGCATTCATTGTTATTGGAAGGTTGTTCACTGGCTTTCCCGCAATCATCCCAGATCACATCCCATGGGACGTACACTTGGAAAGACCTTGAAAAAGGTCTTATGGAGATCAACAGCCATCTACAAGATCTGGAAAAAGAGCATGACATCACCGGAGGTGAGTGGGTCCTGTCCGGATTCTCGGGAGGGGCCAGATTGGCATTTTATTCTGTATTGTATGGGGATCTCCATCCGAAAGGGCTCATACTCGTCGCCCCCTATTTGCCGGAAATTAAGGAATGGGAGGGGGCGATCCGAAATCTTGCCCGACAAGGGTTAAAAATATGCGTTCTATGCGGGGATATGGACTCGATCTCGTTCGAAACCGGAAAGGAAGTTAAAAGGATCATGGACGAGATGGGTATCCCAACTTTGTTGCAGGTCGTTGAGGGTCTGGGTCACGACTTCCCCGATGATTTTGCGCAGCATTTGTCGGAGATGCTCGAGTTCATCCATGATTGATGTGCTCCTAATATGCTTCATGACCAAGATCTGAGTTCCAAACCGTCCTTCTTTGATTAATTTATACATTTATTGATAATAATATCGATATAATATCGTGTAATGGGGGTTTTAGTGCTCAAAGACCGCTTCAGTACATCCTCTTAAATAGTAGTGACATCATGGACAGGTTTGTCCTGCATTCGAAAGGGTGTAGGAAAACAACAGTAGGTAGTTTAGTAATGTATGGAAACAGAGGTAATTCCGGGGGCTTCCGCCCCAGAAACGATGGGCCGCGCGAAATGAGCGATGTAGTTTGCTCCGACTGCGGCGCGAAGACACAAGTCCCTTTCAAACCGACTGAGGGCAGGCCTGTATATTGCAGGGACTGCTTCCAGAAGCACAAGCCGAAGGACAGGTTCTAAGCGTAAATATCAAACCACTTAGGGGCGAATGCCCCGTTAAATTCCTTACTGATATGTCGCAGGACAATATTTTGTGGAACGATGTCGAGATTGAACTGTGACTCGGTGTCCTTTGATAATTTTCTAATGTTCGGTCTCTCGATCCCTTTCTCTTATAGTTCCTCTAGTTAACAATGTTAACATATTTATTGGACGGTCTATATAGCAGACCGATGTATGCGTGGGTCAAACATCTCACGTGTTTTTTGTTTCAAGATTGTACCAAATCCATTATAGTTATCTCAATGTTTTTATAATATCATAATCGATAAAGAGAATCATTAATAAATATGCAATTTTGAGGGGGTCAGATATGGAAGGTACTAAGAGGTCACTAGCATGCGCATTGATTGCAGCGATTATGTTGATATCCGTCCTTCCGGTGCTCGCACCGGGGGCGGCAGGGGCGGGACCATTACCCGCCTGGAGCACTTATACGATCTATAGCGTGGACGACGTCGGGAGCTATTCATCCATCGGACTGGATTCCAACGATTTCGTACACATCAGCTACCACGACTCGACCAACGGTTATCTGATGTACGCGACCAATAAGAGCGGCGTCTGGACCAACGTCGCCCTGGAGACAGGGGCATATGCCGGGCAGGAGACTTCCCTAGCCGTCGACGCTAACGATTACATCCACATGGTCTATTACAATTACCCGAACAGCAACCTCAAGTACGCCACCAACGAAGGCGGGGGCTGGGTCAAGATCGGCATAGACACCGCTGGGGACGTGGGGCGATTCGCCTCCCTGGCCCTTGATTCGATCGGCAACACGCACATCAGTTATTACGACGCCACGAATGGAAACCTCAAGTACGCCACCAATTCCGGCGGAAGTTGGGCACTGTCCGTCGTCGACAGCACCAACGACGTGGGCTGGTACTCATCCATTGCGGTGGACCACAACGACATCGTTCACATCTCCTATTATGATAATACCAACGGGGACCTACGCTATGCGACCAATCCAGGCGGTGTTTGGACCACTACGTCCATAGATACCGCAGGTACGGTGGGCGTGTATTCATCCATTGGTGTGGACTCCACGAACAAGGCGCACATCTGCTACTGGGATGCCACGACCGGTTTCCTCAAGTACGCCACCAACGAGGAAGGTGCCTGGAGAATCGAACTGATCAGTGACACAGCCATCAACGGCATATATACCGATCTCATCGTGGACGAGGACGACGTAGTGCATATGGTGTTCTACGATTCCCTGAACGGGGACATCTGGTATGCCAATGACGCGTGGGACGGATGGACCCTCGGTGCGGTGGACACCTCCGGTAACGTGGGGCGCTATCCCTCCATGGCTCTCGATTCCCTGAACAACGTCCATGTCACCTACTATGACGTCACCAACATGAACCTGAGATACTCGCACCAGGTACTGGTGGCGCCGACCACTCCCCTGGAGCTCATGGCGGCCGCCGGGGACGCCCAGGTCACTCTGAGCTGGACAGAGCCGACCTGGGACGGCGGTTCTCCCATCACCGGGTATAAGGTATACCGCGGCAGCGAAAGCGGTGGGGAGACCTTGCTGACCACCATCGGCGACGTTCAATGGTACGAGGATACCACGGCGGTCAACGGAGAGACCTACTGGTACTACGTGGTGGCAGTGAACGCCATCGGCGAGAGCACCGTGTCCAACGAGGTTTCGGTCGTGCCAATGGCCTTGCCCTCGCAACCAATGGATGTGCAGGTCATCCCTGGCAACGGCCAGGCCATGCTCACCTGGGACGCGCCCACCGATGACGGTGGTTCAACGGTGCAATACTACGTACTATATCGCGGTCAGACCAATGGCGGGGAGATACCCCTGTTGGCCGTCTACGGGTCAACATCCTTTCTAGACGCGGGGTTGACCAATGGGGTCACTTACTGGTATTACGTCACCGCTGTCAACGCGGTCGGGGAAGGGGCCGCGTCCAACGAAGTATCGGCCGTGCCGATGACCCATGCCTCCGCTCCAACCGACCTGCAGGCGATCGCAGGCATGGAGGACATCGGCCTAGGCTGGTCGCCTCCCGCCTCCAATGGCGGTTCGGCCATAACCAACTACGAGGTATATCGCGGGGTTACCAGCGGCAACAAGTCTCTATTGATAACACTGGGCAACGTCACCACCTATCTGGACACATCGGTCGAGCCAGGGGTGGGATACTACTATTATGTCACCGCAGTGAACAGTGCTGGTGAAAGCGTCGCATCCAACGAGGCATCGTCAGTGATCGTTATACCTCCGTCCTCACCATTGTCATTAATGGCAATGGCCAGTGACGAAGCGATATCACTGACCTGGTCCGCTCCGTCGCTGGACGGAGGTTCCTCGGTGACTGGCTACGAAGTACATCGCGGGAATGCTAGCGGTGAGGAAACGTATCTGACCTCCGTTGGCGAGACGAACTACACCGATACTGGATTGGAGAACGGCATGGAGTTCTTTTACATAGTCAAAGCCGTCAACATCGCGGGTGCGGGCTCCGCATCCTATGAGGTATCCGCGATCCCGGCAGCCGTCCCTTCTGCACCACAGGAGCTGCAGGCTTCTGCCGACCCCTCCAACATAATCATCACCTGGACCGCCCCGACGGATGATGGTGGGTCACCCGTCAGCGGCTACATGGTCTACCGCGGTGAAGAGGCCAGCGGAGAGGAGCTGCTGGCGACGATCGGCGCGGTCACCTCATATCAGGATGACACTGCGCAGGTCGGACAGGAATATTGGTACTACGTCAGAGCGGTCAACGCCCTGGGCGAGGGGCCCGCCTCCAACGAGGCCACCACCATCATCCGGTTGGCCCCCTCTGCACCTCTGGAATTGCAGGCGGTCGCCGGAGATTCCATCGTGTTCCTGGGTTGGACCTCCCCGTCGGAGGACGGAGGTGCGGTCATCACAGGCTATGAGATATTCCGCGGCAACGTCAGCGGGGAGGAGGCTTATCTCACCACCGTCACTAGCACGAACCATACCGACAGCGAAGTGCAGAACGGAGCCACCTACTTCTACTATGTCTTGGCCGTGAATTCTGAAGGGTCTGGGGCGGCATCCAACGAGGTCTCCGCCATGCCCATGGCCGTTCCCTCGAACGACTCGGTGTTGATCGCGGTGGCCGGGGACTCCCAAATCGAACTGGCCTGGTCCGCTCCGTCCCACGAAGGTGGCGTGCCTATCATAGGTTATGTCATTTACCGTGGAATGGAGGAAGGCAGTGAGGAGTTCCTGGTTGGGACTGGGAACGTACTGAGCTTCATCGACGCTGGACTATCCAACGGCCAGACCTACTGGTACTATATCACCGCGGTCAACCAGGCCGGTGAGGGTCCTTCCTCTAACAAGGTCTCCGCGACCCCGTCAAGCGTGCCTGGCGCACCCCGGTCCATGCAGGCGGTGGCTGGGGCGTCGGCCATCACCCTGACCTGGCTAGCCCCGGAGAACGACGGGGGCTCCCAGATCACCAACTTTCAGGTGTATCGCGGACCGCCAGGGGAGGAGGTTCTCCTGAGCACCGTGGGCAGCGTGCTGACCTATGCCGACTCCGCCGTGGAGGTGGGACGGGAATACTGGTATTCCGTGGTGGCAGTCAACTTCGCAGGCGCGGGAGCCATGTCCGAATTTGCCTCGGCGATCATATTAGGCACGCCTTCCGCACCGCTCGGCCTGGAGGCCACAAGGGGACAAGACTTCGTGGTCCTGACATGGGAAGCCCCAATGGACGACGGAGGATCACCCATCGTTGTTTACTCCATCTACCGGGGTACGGAAAGCGGCGGGGAGGAGTTCCTGGTACAGGTGGGCGATGTGCTGAGCTTCATGGACGATGAGGCATCAGCCGGTTCCACCTACTGGTACTATGTCACCGCCAACAACTCTGCTGGTGAGAGTGAGGCCTCCTCGGAAGCGAGCATCTCGCTGCAGTCGGTAGCCACCGCCCCGAGCGACCTGGTCGCCGTGCCTGGCGATGGGATGGTCCTGCTGAACTGGACCACTCCGTCCGACGATGGCGGCGCTCCGATAACCGGCTACAAGGTGTTCCGGGTGAACGAGAGCGGCGAAGCGGTTCTGGTGGCCTCCGTAACCAGCGCAGGTTACACGGATGAGGGATTGATCAATGGGGAGGCATACGCGTACTTTGTGGTAGCGACCAACACCATCGGCGACGGCGCTCCCTCCGAACCGGTCATCACCACCCCACAAGCCCCTGAGAGAGGTCAGTTCGATTGGGTACTTTGGCTGCACATAATTCTTCTGATCGTCGCGCTAGTCCTTCTGACATACTACTATGTGAAGCGTAAGAAAGAGGAGGGCGAGGGATCGGAGAAGGAGGGAGGGGAGAAGGTCCAATAATCGATCAGGTGCGAACGGGGGTCCCTTGCCGATGACCCCCCTTTTCCAGCCCCTCACCATTTTTCATACAGCTGTCCTTCCAATCCCTCGGTCATACAACCGAAAGGTATGTAAAGCGGCCGATAAATCAAAAAAGCATAGGGCAAAAGCCCCATGGAAACCCGGGGTCCATCGATTTGTTTTTTTGTACGGGCATCGGGCAGGAGGGGAGTTCATATGATGAAAAATGCTACATTAATCGTGCTCGCCACGGCCGCGATGATGATTTTGGCGGCATTAGCGGCATTACCGCTCGCTGCCGGAGAACAGGTCGTCGGGACCTCGTCGACGTCCTTGGGATCGGGGGGACCCTTGGACTATGATGGGGCCCCGGCGGCCTGGGTGGAATCTGAACATGACACGCCGACCGGCACCAGTTTCATGCTTTACGAGAACTTCGGTGGATTCTGGGCGGATGCCGAGAAATCACCGACCAATACCGAGGACGACCTGTTGTGTTGGGCGGCCACGGCCTCCAACATGATGGAGTGGACCGGTTGGGGCTTCGTGGGGAGCATGGACGACACTGACGACTTCTTACAGTATTTCATCAACCATGTGACCGACGAGGGCAGTTTCACGGAATACGGGCATCAATGGTGGTTCATGGGAGACTTGCCCGATCCCGGTGATGGATGGTCCTCTGAGGACGTAGAAGGCGGCAACTTCTGGTCATCTTCATACGATTACTCGAATTATGCCGGTGCAATACACATGGGGTCGATCTCGATGCAGAACATCGCTCTGTTCATGCAGGCTGGATATGCCACCGGTCTATCTATCTACCAAGTGACCGGGGATGGCGCCCATGCCATTACTTGCTGGGGCTACAACTATGACCCGCTCGTGGACCCTGTCGCTGACCCGAATGGATATTTCAAAGGGGTATGGGTGAGCGATTCCGACTCTCATAAGGGCCAGGCCGATCCCGATGATTTCCTCATCTACTATGACGTGGAATTCAGCGTGGATAACAATTACTGGTACATGCCCAACTACGGTGGGGGTTGGTGGATCGAGGGAGTAAATTACCTGAAGCCCTTCCCCGGTGAGTCAAGGCCGGTAGCGGACACTGGCGGCCCTTACGTGGTCGATGAGGGGACCACCGTTCATTTCGATGCGGGCGGAAGCGCGGATGACGATTCCCTGATGTACCGCTGGGACTACGATGGGGACGGAACCTGGGATACCGGGTGGGTCACTACCAGCATAGTGTCCCATACCTGGTACGATGACTATGAGGGCACAGTGTACCTGGAGGTGTTCGATGGTAGATTGAGGGATATGGACATCACCACCGTGACCGTCAATAATGTGGCACCATCGATCTCGATCTTCGGTGATGTGATAGACGAGAACGGAATGGCCACGGTGCACGGCACCATATATGACCCGGGGATCTACGATACCTTCGAGCTGGTCATCGATTGGGGCGAAGGCTCACCTCAGACGGTCAACTATCCCTCCGGGACACCCATGTACACAATTGCCCATCAGTACCTGGACGACAATCCCACTGGTACACCGTTCGATGATTACCCCATCCAGGTGACAGTGACCGATGACGATGGTGGTGTCGACGTCGAGAACACTATCGTCACCGTCAGCAACGTCAACCCGGTCGTGACCATCGATTCCATGGTGCAGCCCAATCCAGAGTTCATTCTGCCGGTCATTCATACCCTGGAGTTCTATGGCAGCTTCAGTGACGTGGGCACCTTGGACACGCATGATGCAGAGTGGGACTGGGGAGACGGCGTCACGGAATCAACAGTGGTCGTTGAGACGGATGGTTCCGGAACAGTGACAGGGTCGCACATCTACATGGCTCCGGGCACCTATACCGCGACCTTGACGGTCTGGGACGATGACACTGGATATCACTCCGACACCTTTGAGGTGGTGGTCGTGGACGCCCACGGTGCCCTGGACATAATGGACGAATATATCCAGAACCTGCCGGACAGCGCCTTCAAGAAGAACCCGGACAAGATGAAGGCGGCCTTGTCCAACATCATCGGTGCATTGCACAACATGGTCGACGATAGCGATTTCTACGGGGCCATAATGGACCTGCAGAACAACGTCCTGGACAAGATGGATGGCCAGATCGGCGGGAAGGCGGCCAACGATTGGATAATCGATCTGGAGGCCCAGGAGGAACTGGCGATGAAGATCAGCGATATCTGCCAGTTCCTGGCATTGTTCATTTGAACGACCGGGGAAATGTATAAACCCTTTCCATTTTTCCTTTTTATCACGAAACAGGTGCCATCTCTCAATTCAACATAATTTATCACGTTCAAAGAAGACCTTCCGATCTCTGATCGTCCACCAGGTCTGCAGCATGATGCCCCAGGCGACAAGGCTCAGGGCCATACCAATGACCCACACCCACGGTCCATCGAACAACGGGGCCATTCCGTTCCCGGTGACGGCGACGGAAAGGAACAGTGGTAATATGATCGCTAAAAGCCGAAGCATTACCTTCCGGTCCTCCAACCCCCACATCATCAGCAGGGCGGTGGGCATGACGAAGTACACGAGCAGGATCTTAGGATAGACCAGGAAGAACACCATCATCACCAGCGTTGCCCCCTGCCAGAGCGAAAGCTTTCTCTTGTAGGCGAGAAGGGTGGCTCCCCCTACTCCTGATAAGGTCAAGGCCACCCCGGCCCAGCCCGGCAATCCCAATCCCAGTGCGTTCAGGTAATGCCAGGGGCTGATAGATGAACCACCGGTCGGGTAGTCCGGGTTTCCCAGGAGGTAATAGTGGAAGGAAGGCAGCTGGTCCGGGAACAGTATCACCAAAGGCAGCAGGACCAGCATTGCCAGTCCTGTAAAGCCGATCAAGATGGCCACACGGTTCCTCCGGTCAGAACTAAGGAACATCCAGGGGACCAGCAGTACATTGAACATCTTGGTGAGGACGCCTACCAAGGAAGTGACGCCAGATGACCATCCCCTCTCCAGATGCAGCAGGACCAGTGGCAGCAGGAAGAGGAAAGTGGTGATGGCCTCGTCCTGAACTCCGATGCCGAACTCCATCAGACTGAGCGGGTATGCCAAGTACGCTATGCCGGCCATCATGGCCATCCGCTCGTCATGTCGGCGTAATCCCAGATACAGTGTCAGCGAGGTCAATATCGAGAAGACGGCGAAGTATAGCTGATAGGCAAGTGCCGAGCCTCCAACAAGCTGAGGCAGAACGAACATGTACATGATGAGCGGCGGTGATTCCGAGTAGAAATCAACGTACGGTATCTTGCCGTCAAGGATCGATTCCGCCCGAAAGCGGTAGAAATCCAGGTCGGTAGGTTCACTGAGCACGTTGCCGAAGAACGGTCGTAATACCAATGCATCAAGGGCTATGGTCATGCCATAGAGCAGGCATCCGATCAGTATGAGCGCCATGATCCGATGCCGCAGGTCCCCGGTCATG
>Ga0307377_10003256_pt1 | contig 18505 bp, 16 predicted proteins | sample TR3MG_FD_202535 | JGI IMG/M metagenome (GOLD analysis project Ga0307377, IMG submission 202535) | Soil microbial communities from Risofladan, Vaasa, Finland - TR-3 | ecosystem: Environmental > Terrestrial > Soil > Coastal area > Acid sulfate soil | place: Finland: Risofladan, Vaasa | collected... | reverse complement strand
GCCTCAATAAGATGGCACATTTTTGGCACAATCATTTCAGTGGGTACCACCGATGGTGAGCTTCTTTATGCGAATAGTAGGTTGACCGTCAGTGACGGGGACCCATTGTCTATCCTTGCCGCAGGTACCAATATTAAAGCCCAAGTCACTGCCGACCATTATAATCGAATTTAAAACCTCAGGACCGTTTCCAATTAGAGTTGCCCCTCTTAACATTTCTCCTACTTTACCATTAACTATCTCGTAGCCTTCTTCTACTTCAAAGACGAAATCACCGTTGGCTGTATTCACCTGTCCCCCACCCATTTTCTTCACCAGAAACCCTTTGTTTACGGAACGAATGATTTCCTCTGGCTGGGACTCGCCCGGGAGAATATAGGTATTACTCATCCTGGGAATAGGCTGGTGATGGTATGATTCTCTTCGTCCGTTTCCCGTAGATTTAGTTCCATCCTTTTGGGCTGTAAAGCGGTCGTAGAGATAATTTCTTAGCATTCCCCTTTCCAACAAGATTGTCTTCTGAGCAGGGGTGCCTTCATCGTCAAAATGGAAAGAACCCCTGTAGTTGGGAATAGTGGGATCGTCCACTACAGTAATAAGTTCAGAAGTAACCCTTTTGCCTAGCATCCCCATATAGGATGGAGATACTTTCTTCTGTACTAAATCTGCTTCCAAAGAATGCCCGATCGCCTCATGAATCATAGTTCCTCCTGCAGTAGATGTCAAAACGACTGTCATTTCTCCAGAAGGAGCTTTCTGGGCAAATAGCATCTTGACTGCTCTTTCTGCTGCCTCTCGGGCTATCTTCTTAACATCATATTTATCAAATAACTCAAATCCCACCAAACCTCCCAGAGGCTCATACCCTGTCTGGATTATCTCTTCCTGTTGAGCTACAACGTTGACCAGATAGGTAGTATAAATTCTCTTCTCCTCAATCCGATTATCCTTAACCACACCATATTTCGAGGAAAGAGATAAATTGGCAATAGTTATATCCATAGTAGTATCAGCATAGCTTATACTGACCTGCTTTATTTTATCTCGGTCAACTTCTCTGGCAATGCGATTGCCCAGCAAAACAAGTCGAATTTTTTCTTCAATGGGCACTTCACCGGGTGGTTTTTCAATCTTATGGATTATGTTGGTTCGACTTCCTGTCGATGACTTAAGGTTAGGCTTAGAAGAAAAAGAGAAGTTCTTTTTTCTCATCTTTTCGGATTCCGGAAGATTACTTGCTATCTCTTTTGCTAATTCTTTCAGTCCAACCTCGGTTACTTTATTTGTGGAAGCATATATATTACTTTCTCCTGAGATTACCCTTATTCCTGCTCCCACATCTTGTCCCGAGATGAGCCTCTCAATTCTATTATCTTCACAGCTCACTTGGTTAGTAAACCTTTTCTCTATATATATGTCGGCAAAATCTCCACCTTTACTTAAAGCAATTTTTAAAATTTCCATTAACTTTTCTTTATTCATCTTTCAACCCTTATCCAATACCTTGGGTAGAGTAAAGAAGAACTTACTTCCCTTTCCCGGTCTACTCTCCACCCCCACCTTGCCTCCATGGGCTTCCACAACCTGCTTCACTACTGCCAGGCCCAGCCCAGCACCCTCAACCTGACCGGTGAAGGTTTCTTCTATCTGGTAAAATTTAGAGAATATTTTCTCCCTTTCCTCTGAAGGAATTCCCGGACCATTATCCTTAATTTCCACGCGAATGAACTTTTTCCCTTTTAGTGGACGAGCGGAAATCTCCACTCTCTTTTCTTTCTTATCATTGAATTTTATTGCATTCTCTACCAGATTTTGGATAACTTCCTGAACCTTCGCTCTATCTACGAGAATCGGAGGAACTTTATCTATAGAATTTCCTGCCACAATTTTAACTCCCCTGCGGATTCTCAATGCAAGCTTTTTCAAACTCATTTCCACAATAGACTTAAGGCTTTCTTTCCCTCTGGCGAGTTCCAGTTCCTCACTTTTCAGTAGACTGAACCCGAGTAACTCATTTATCAATCGAGAAAGGCGGTTGCCTTGACTATCAATAATTCGCACCGCATTCTTTCCCACCTTATCCAATTTGCTAAGTCTTTCTTTCTCTCTCAAAAGCGGCATGTATCCACTGATGCAGGTTAAAGGCGTCTTCAGCTTATGGGAGATAGAAGAGATAAAGCTCGCTTTAAGGTATTCCTCTTTCCTCTCAGAGGTAACGTCACGAATAATCATCACATAACCAACTACTCTGTTCTCCTCGTCTACGATTCTCGTGGCAATCCCCGAGAGAACGAAGGTCTTCGGTTTACTTCTCGCCAAATCGAAAGTAGTCACTCTATCTTCTTTGGTCAAGAATTCCGTAAGGGAACTTCCGGGGGCCGCCACTTTTTTCGGTTCCCATCTGGAAAAAACCTTAAACTGTCTGACTATTCGGGAAATATTTTTGCCCAGATAATCTTTACTTCCTATGTCCAGAAAATTCTTCGCAGAACTATTGAGCATAACCAGATTCAGTTTTGCATCAATAACAACAGCTCCATCACCCATCCCGCTGAAAACTACCTCTATCTTTTCCTTTTCCCTCTTGAGATTCTGGAAAAGGCGGGCGTTCTCAATGGCGATAGCTGCCTGAGAGGCGAACGCCTCAAATATCTTCCTATCTTCATCTACAAAATAACCACGACCGACTTCGTTAATCGCCTCCATTACTCCAATAATTCTCTCTTTTATCCTCAAAGGCACACAGAGTAGAGACTTCGTTCTAAATTTCGTAACTTCATCTGCCTTAACAAAGAACCTGGGATCCTTCCTGGCATCCGTAATCATCAGAGGCTTCCCTTCTTTCGCCACCCATCCTCCAATTCCCTCACCGAGTTTCAACCGTATCTGCCTTAGCTTTTCCCCTTTCCCTCCTACAGTAACGTCAAAGAAAAGCTCCTTTTTTGCTTCGTCCAGAAGCATCAACGAACTCGCCTCAGCATTGACTACCCTCTTTGCCTGCCCCATAATTACTTTAAGCAATCTATCCAAATCGAGTGTAGATGTAAGAACCTTATTCGCATCTAAAAGCAACTCAAGCTTTTCACTTTTAGTTTTTATACCTTTTTGCATAGAGCCATTCTCCAAACCTACCAGGAGTAGAATGGTAGCCGTAGGCTTCAGTCTGCGTTCAGGAAAATGGTAGTCGCAGGCTTCAGCCTGCGTATAAAACGCAAACTAAAGTTTGCGGCTACCAAAACTATTCCTTCAGGTCCCGCCAGTTCTTTCCCTTCTTTATATCCACCACCACAGGAACATCTAAAGAAACCGCTATTTCCATCTCTTCCTTTGCCAATCGACTCAATTCATCCACTTCCCCTTCAGGCACCTCGAAAAGCAACTCATCGTGTATCTGTAAACTCATCTTCGCCTTCAAGCCTTTAGCCTTTAGCTTCTGTGTTATTCGGATCATTGCCACTTTTATGATATCTGCAGAAGTTCCCTGAATGGGCGTATTTATGGCAGTCCGTTCAGCAAAACCACGAACATTACCATTTTTACTATTTATCTCCGGTAAGTACCTTCTGCGATTTAGAAGTGTAATTACGAATTCATCTTTTCTTGCCTGAATAATTGTTTTTTTAATATAATCTTTTACTCCTTTATATTTTTTAAAATAACTATCAATGTATCTTTTAGCTTCAGTTTGAGAAATCTCCAGGTCCTTAGAGAGCCCGTATGGACTCATTCCATAAGAGAGACCAAAATTGACCGTCTTAGCAATGCGCCGTAATTCAGGAGTTACTTCTTTCTGGGGAACTCCAAAAATCTCTGATGCTGTCCGACGATGGATATCCTCGTTATGCAAGAAAGCATCCCTGAGACTCTCATCTCCCGAGATGTGAGCAAGAACCCTAAGGTCAATCTGAGAGTAGTCAGCAGAAACGAAAACACAACCTTTATCAGGAATGAAAGCGCACCTTATCTTTCTACCCTCTTCTGTGCGAATAGGTATATTCTGGAGATTCGGTTCCGACGAAGAAAGCCTGCCAGTAGCTGTAACCGTTTGGTTAAAGGAAGTATGCAGACGACCCGTTTGAGGATTAACCATTCCTGGAAAGGCATCTATATAAGTAGATTTCAACTTCCATAGTTCTCTGTATTCTATGATAAGGGAAGGTAGTTTATGTTTTTCTGCTAACTGCAGAAGAACTTCCTCGGAAGTGGATGGTCCTGTTTTCGTTCTACGCACTACTGGCAATTTCAATTTCTCAAAAAGAATAAAAGAGAGTTGTTTCGGCGAGTTTATATTAAACTCCTGACCAGCAGATTTATAGATTTCTTTTTGCACGTCTTTTAATCTTACAGAAAAATCCTGGGAAAGTTGAGCCAGATAATCCATGTCAATAATGACCCCGTTCATCTCCATTTCCGCCAAAACCTCTAAAAGAGGCATCTCTACTTCATAGAAGAGCTTATCCAACTCTTTATCTTTCAGTTCTCTTTCCATAATATGAGCAACCCCGAGGACAATATCAGCATCAGCACAGGCATAATGAATAACTCTTTCCACTTCCACCATGTCCATGGTGATTGCCTTTTTCCCTTTGCCAATCAATTCACTGATGGGCGTCATTTTATAGTTTAAGTATTCAAGGGCAATATCGCCCAGATTATGATTCATCTTCGAAGGATTCAGAACATAGGAAGCAATCATAGAATCGAAATAGACTCCTTGAAGGTCTATTCCTTCACGCTTCAACACAATCAGGTCATATTTTATATTCTGCCCATACTTTTTAATCTTACTATTCTCCAGAATAGGTTTTAACCTTTCCAGAACATACTTTTTCTCTAACTGTTTCGGTACACCTAAGTAACTATGTGCTACAGGTATATAGAAAGCAATATAAGGTTCTAATGCAAAAGAGATGCCCACAATTGCGGCACGCATCGGGTCAGTACCTGTGGTCTCCAAATCCAAGGAGACCAGTGGCGCCTTCCCCAGCTCCTCGAGCAATGCCTCGAATTCCTTCTGGTTAAAGATACCTTTATAGTTTACCTTGTGTTTCTCTTCTTGAGGAACTAATTCCACAATCAGACGCTTAAACTCCAGCTCCTGAAGAATCTTCAGCAACTCTTCCCGATTAGACTCGCCAACTTGACACTCTCGAATGTCAACCTCTACGGGTATATCCTTTACCAGAGTTACCAGTCGCCTGGAGAGAAAAGCTTTTTCCTTACCCTTTTCCAATTTCTCCTTTAATTTACCTTTCACTTTAGAAAGATTCTGGTACAAATTTTCCAAACTGCCAAATTCCCGAATCAATTCCGTACCTGTCTTGGGACCAACCCCCAAGACGCCAGGAACATTATCGGAAGCATCTCCCATTAATCCCATAAGTTCAGTAATCTGTCCAGGAGAGACTCCCATCTTTTCTTTGACTATCTTTTCTGTATAAAGGATGTTTTTAGTCTCGTTTAAAACTTTTACAGAATCATCTACCAATTGCAAAGCATCCTTATCACCAGTAACAATAACTGTTTCTATGCCTTCTTTCGACGCTTTACTGCTCAATGTGCCGATAAGGTCATCGGCTTCATAGCCTTGCTTTTCAAAAACGGAAATATTTAAGGCCTTAACTATCTTATGGACAAGAGGAATCTGCTCTTTCAACTCATCGGGAGTCTCTTTTCTTGTAGCTTTATATTCGGCAAACTCCTTATGACGAAAAGTAGGTGCTGGAAAGTCAAAACAGACAGCTATATAATCTGGCTTTTCCTGGCGGAGAATCTTCAGAACCATCCGCGTGAAACCGTAGACCGCATTTACCATTCGTCCTGAAGAGTTAGTTAAAGGCGGGAGGGCATGGAAGGCTCGGTGGATGTAGGCATTACCGTCTATAAGGTAAAGCTTTTTTTTTGCCATACTTTTTTAAAAAAGACAGAAAAAAAGTGCCTGTCACTTTTTTTCTATTATTTTGTTTTTTTCATCTAAGAGGACTATCTTGGGTTTGTAAACTTTTGCTTTCTCTTCCTCGACAAACTCGTAAGAAATAATAATTAGTCTGTCTCCTACTTCTCCCAGTCTTGCTGCTCCTCCTTGAAGCCCTATGACTCCTGAATTATTGCCAGCAGGAATGGCGTAGGTTTCAAACCTGGCTCCTGTATTCAAGTTGACTATGAGCACTATCTCGTAAGGAAGAATATCTGCCTCAGCCATTATGTTTTTACCAATAGCGATACTTCCTTCGTACTCTAAGTTCGTCTCAGTGACGGTTGCCTTCTGAATCTTCGATTTACACATCATTCGCAACATTTTATTCTCCTTATTAAGTAACTTTTCGATACTTCTTTATGCCTTCATCAAAAAGGTCATTGCCATAGACATCGTTAGCCACAATTAATGGAAAATCTTCCACTTCCAGACGATAGATGGCTTCAGGACCCAAGTCCTCATAAGCCACTGTCTCTATTCTTTTGATTCTCTTGGAAATTAATACTGCAGCCCCACCTACAGCAACGAAATAGACAGCCTTATACTTCTTCATTGCTTCGATTGTATCCTTACCACGCCTTCCCTTTCCAATTGTTCCCTTTAATCCCTTCTCTAATAGAATGGGAGTGTAGGTGTCCATTCGGCCACTGGTGGTTGGCCCAGCGGGGCCGATTACCATTCCTGGTCTGGACGGAGCAGGACCAACATAATAGATTACTTGCCCCTCCAGAGGGAAGGGTAGATTAGGCTGGCGATTTTCTTTTCCGGCTTTCTCTAATTCATCAACTAAGCGCTTATGAGCCTGGTCTCTGGCAGTATAAACTATTCCGTTTAATAGAACCTTATTTCCTATCTTCAGTTTACTTATCGTTTCTTCATCCAGTGGTGTTTCAATTTTAATAGAACTGACCATAAAGCCTCTCTATAAAATTATTATGACATGCCGAGCAGGGCAGCACCAAATAAAAAAGTGCCTGTCACCTTTTTGCATGTCACTTTTTTCTATAAGATTATTGTAGCGTGCCGGACAGCGTGGCACTGCAGATTTATGGCTAAAGGTAGACTGGCTATATGGCAGGGATAAGTCTCAATGTGAACAGCTAAAGCAGTAGAAGAGCCACCCAGCCCTTGAGGACCCAGTCCCAGATTGTTTATTTCTTTAAGAAGCTCTTCTTCCATTTCAGCATAGAAAGGTTCAGGATTCTTTGAACCTATTGGACGCAACAGCGCTTTCTTGGCCAGCTTTGCCACCCCTTCAAAAGTGCCACCAATTCCCACTCCTACTACAAGCGGGGGACAAGCATTCGCTCCTCTCTCCTTTACCCAATCCAACACAAATTTCTTCACCCCTTGCACTCCTTCGGTGGGAGAAAGCATCTTTACTGTGGACATATTTTCGCTACCAGCTCCTTTGGGCATAACTGAAATCTTAAGTTTATTTCCAGGAACAATATCTATATGCACCCAAGCAGGAGTATTATCACCTGTATTCTTACGCCGCAGTGGATCTTTAACTACTGACTTCCTCAAGTATCCCTTCCTATAACCGTTGCCTACTCCCTTGTTAATTGCTTTGTAAAAATCTCCTCCAGTAACTCTAATCTCTTGACCCATTTCCACAAAAATTGTGGTAAAACCTGTATCCTGGCACAGGGGAAGTTTCTCTTCTTCAGCCATGCGGTCGTTCTCCAGAATCTCTTCCAGCACTTCTTTCCCCACAAGAGATTCCTCGTTTTTTAACTTCTCCCTGAGAGCTTTCCAGACATCCTCGCTCAAAGTACAATTTGAGGAGATGCAGAGATTCTCTACTGCCTGGGTAACCTCTTCTGAAGTAATCTCTCTCATCTTACTTTTCCTGGGGCAAAGGAATAAACCCTTCCTTCATTAAAGATTCCGTTTCTTCTCTGGCAACACGGATGATCTCTGAGGCCCTCTTGTATAGTTCTTCTTTACTCAACTTAACCCGGGCTATTCCTTGCCTAATAGCTTCCATTCCCACTGCTACTGCTTCACGGGGAAAGACTTCCCTTTCCTCCATAGAAGGAATCACATATTCTTCATTTAGCCCTCTCTCCTCAGCACATTTCGCCAGTTCTTTCGCTGCAGCAATGCACATTTCATCAGTTATGGTCTGGGCTTGCACATCCAGGGTTCCCCGAAAAATGCCAGGAAAGCCAAGGGAATTGTTTACCTGATTGGGGAAATCGGAACGCCCGGTGGCAATAACTCTTGCCCCTGCCTCTTTTGCCTCCCAGGGCCAGATTTCAGGGATAGGATTGGCACAGGCAAAAACTATAGGGTCTTTAGCCATCTTTGCCACCCATTCCTTCTTAACCACACCCGGGCCAGATTTAGATAAGGCTATTAAAACGTCCATCCCTTCCATAACTTCGGGAATATATCCAGTTCTTCCCTCGATATTTGTCTTTTGGCAAAATTCCCACTTTTCTCTGTGGGTCTTTTTGAGTTCTTTTCTATTCTTATGGAGTGCTCCTTTACTATCACACATAATAATATTTTCTGGATTGGCTCCATAAGCAATTATCATCCTGGCAGTACTTATATTAGCTGCCCCTGCCCCTACCATGGCAATCTTCACTTTTTCTATTTTCTTACCCACGATTTTAAGACTATTAATTAGACCAGCCAGAGTTACAGCAGCTGTTCCCTGTTGGTCGTCATGCCAGACAGGAATTTCACATTCTTTCCTAAGGCGACGTAGTATCTCAAAACATTTTGGTTGGGCAATATCTTCAAGGTTTATACCACCAAATGATGGTTGTAGTAACTTTACAGTGTGAATGAACTCTTCCATGTCTTTAGTATCCAGACAGAGAGGGAAAGCATCTACGCCTCCCAGGTACTTGAAAAGGAGCGCCTTCCCTTCCATAACCGGCAAAGCTGCTTCCGGACCGATATCTCCCAGACCCAACACCCTGGTTCCATCAGAAATAACCGCCACAGTATTCCATTTGTTAGTGTAGGTGTAGACTAAATTTTTGTCTTTATGAATAGCCTTGCAAGGCGCTGCTACGCCAGGAGTATACCAGATTGCAAAATCATCAAAATTTCTCACACAGCACTTTGCTACTATCTTAATTTTCCCCCGATAAAAGGGATGCAGTCTCATCGCTTCTTTTGCTGGTTGGCTGGCTTTAGCCAAAAGTTCCTTTTCATCTACCATAGCACGTCTCCAGTTCCTCTGTAGTGTAGCCCTTTATGGGCGTAATTCTTACTTGGGCGACCATAAAGGTCGCCCCTACGCGACCCCAAAATCATTACGGGGACAAGCCCCTACACTACCAAATGACGCGGAGCTATCGCTCCGCTACTCCTTTTTTGTGATTTTTTGGGGGTGTGTTTAGAACTGTTTCAAAAATCTACGGTCATTCTCGAAGAACAAGCGCATGTCATCTATGCCATATCTCAACATGGCAATCCTCTCCACACCCATGCCAAAAGCAAAGCCAGTGTACTTCTTCGTATCGTACTTCACAAATTCAAACACTCTAGGATTGACCATGCCCGCACCCAGAATTTCCAACCATCCACTCTGTTTACAGACAGAACAGCCTTTACCTGCACAGATAACACATTGAATGTCAACTTCTACACTCGGTTCTGTAAAGGGGAAAAAACTGGGTCGAAAGCGAACTTTAGTCTCCGCACCGAACATTCGATGACAAAAGTGGGTAAGAACTCCTTTCAAGTGGGCAAAGCTGACCCCTTCATCAACCAGAAGTCCCTCCACCTGATGGAACATCGGCGAATGAGAAGCATCGACTGCATCTCGGCGGTAGCATTTGCCAGGGGCAATAATAGCTAAAGGAGGAGATTGCTTCTCCATAACCCGAATTTGAACTGGGGAAGTATGAGTGCGTAAAAGCACCCCTTCCTTTATATAAAGTGTGCTCCACATATCTCTTGCGGGATGGTGTAAATCCATGTTGAGAGCTTCGAAATTGTAATACTCTGTCTCCACTTCCGGACCGTCCACAATGCAAAATCCTAAAGAGACAAATATATTTTTAATCTCATCCAGGATTAAAGTAATCGGATGCTTTTTCCCTAAACTGAATTTTTTACCAGGCAACGTAATATCAATTGCTTCTTTCTCCTCTTTTACCTCTTCTTTCTTGAGTTCTATCTCCTTTTTCTTTTTGTTCCATTCACTAAACGCATCATTTCTAACCCGGTTGGCAAGTTCCCCGGCTTTCGGTCTCTGTTCGGCCGGTAGGCTGCTAATGGTCTTAAAAATCTCTATAAGTAGACCTTTTCTTCCCAGGTACTTAATCCTCAGTTTCTCTAACTCTTCGGGAGTAGTTATCCTGGCAATCTCTTGCCTAAATAATTTTCTTAACTCTTCTATTCTGTCTGCCATTTCTATCTCTTGCATCACTTCCCCACTATTTTTTCCAGATGTTTGCTCGCCAGTTGATGACCGGGATTGAGCTCCAGCGCTTTCGTATACATCCGGCTGGCTTCATCGGGTAAATTCTTACTTTCGTATACAACACCTAAGTTATAGTAAATTTCTGCATTCTTCTCGTCAATTTTAGATGCTTCTTTGAATTTCTCAATTGCTTCATTATATTTCTCGTTCAGAAAATAGAACTTACCCAATTCAATAAGTTTTTCTGCTTTTTCTTTTCGGTCTTTTATCTTGGCAATCTTTGCCTCAAGGTTATTAAAATCTCTCTTTTCCTCTCGAACCATCTCAGATTATCCTCCTCCCGAAGAGTCGGGAAATCTAACTCTTTTTCTTATAACTTTCTCAGTTTATCTATGTTTTTATTATCCCCCAGAACCACCAGAATATCGCCATCGGCAACTTCTTCCTCTGCTCCTGGAGTAATCAGAATCTCTTCTTTAAAATCGGACTCCCCTGTATCGGTCAAACAAGGAAGTTTCCTCTTAATGGCAATTATATCTACTCCATGTTTTGCCCGTACATCAATCTCTTTCAGGCTCCTTCCGATAAAACTTTTTGGAGCACGAACTTCCAGAATACTATATTCTGGAGATAAAGATATGTGTTCCAGAATGTCCGGGGCAGCAAGGTTCTCTGCAACTCTAACTCCCATATCTCTCTCAGGGAAAACCACACGCGTTGCCCCAACCTTGCGCAGCACAGTTCCATGAGAAGGAGAGACAGCTTTAGCCACAATAGTTTTAATCCCTAACTCTTTCATCAGGAGAGTTGTCAGAATGCTTGCTTCCATATTTTCCCCAGTAGAGACAATCGCTATATCCATTTTGTCCACACCCAGGGCACGCAGAGCCTTCTCATCGGTTGCATCGGCCTGCACTGCTTGTGTAACGATGTCAGATATCCCTTTAACTTTCTCTTCACCTTCGTCAATCGCCAGAACCTCACAGCCTCTTTCTGCAAGAGCCTTAGCTACAGAGGCTCCGAAAATCCCCAAACCAAGCACAACACATTGTTTCATCTTGTTCAACCTCCTTACCCCACCAGTACCCTTTTTTCTGGATAGCGAAACCTCAGGTCTTTCACTTCACTCATCATCGCCACTCCAATGGTAAGAGGTCCCAACCTTCCCACAAACATAGTAACAATCAACAATGTCTTGCCCAGACTGGAAAGTCCACTGGTAATTCCTGTGGACAACCCTACTGTGCCGAAAGCAGACATAGTCTCAAAAAAGGCCCTGATGAAGCTATAACTTTCGCTACTGGTAATAATCACAGTGATAATAACAATAAAAAATATTGATAAGAAACCAACCACAAAAGACTTATTAATAACCTCCCCTGAAATGCGACGTTTGAAAAGCGTAACATCCTTTTTTCCTTTCAGAGTAGCCCATACCGTAGCCAGCATAACTCCAAAAGTAGTAGTCTTAATCCCTCCGCCAGTGCCTCCAGGTGAAGCACCGATGAACATTAAAATAATGGTAAGAAATAAACTTCCCTGCATCATTCCCCCGACATTGACCACACTAAACCCCGCTGTGCGCGGTGTCATTGTTTGAAACAGAGAGGCCATAATTTTCTCTCTTCCTGACAATCCCCCCAGTGTCAAAGGATTTTTATATTCCAAGAGAAAGAAGCCAACTCCTCCCAAAACAATCAAGGTCAATGTAATGGATAAGACCATTTTTGTGTGCACTGAAAATTGGGGAAACTTACGATGCCTCAAATAATAGAGGTCGCTGACCACAACATATCCCAGTCCTCCGATGAAGAACAAAGACAGAACAGTCAGACAAATAACCATATCTCCCCGAAACCCTATCAAACTGTCGCTAAACAGGGAAAAACCTGCGTTGCAAAATGCTGAAACAGCGTGAAATATTCCCAGATATATTGCTCTGGAAACAGGGTATTGTCCCATCCAGCGTAAACTCAAAATCACCGCCCCAATAACTTCCAGGACAAGGGTTATCTTTAGAACATGTTTTGCAAACTGAACCACACCTCCCAGACTAAATTGAGGCATCGATTCCTGCATTATTAATCTTTCTTTAAGAGTTATTGTCTTGCCAATAAGCAAAAGCAGAAAAGTAGCCATAGTCATGTAACCCAGACCACCTATCTGGATTAGCAAGAGAATAACAATCTGCCCAAACAAGGAAAAATAACCGCCGGTATCATGAACTATTAAACCGGTAACGCAGACAGCGGAAGTTGCCGTAAACAGAGCGTCAACAAGTGGTTGACTCTTTCCACTGGCAGTAGCTTGCGGCAGAGAGAGAAGAATCGTGCCAATAAGGATAACGATTAAAAATCCAAGGACGACTATTTGAGGAGGAGAAAGCGACTGATTTTTAGCCATAGATTCCCCATTTTGGTCGGGCACTCTTTAGAGTGCCGTTTTCGTCACCGCACCCTGTCCCAAGACCGGGATGGGATCGGGAAAGGGCAACCGACCAATTAACTAAGAACCTTACGCTTCTGGGATTTCTTTCTTATTCGCCTCAAGGGCAATAGCCACTAATTGAGAAAAGGCATTTGTATCGTTCACCGCCAAATCGGCTAAAATTTTTCGGTTAATTTGAACTTTCGCCTTTCTCAGACCGCTTATAAACTGACTATAAGACATACCATTCAAGCGGGAAGCAGCATTTATTCTGATAATCCACAGAGAACGAAAATCCCTCTTCTTCCTTCGGCGATCCCTGTAGGCATACTGCAGACCTTTGTCCAGTTGTTCTGTTGCATGGCGATAAAGATGCTTCTTGCCCATCCGATACCCTTTGGTTAACCGAAAGAGCTTCTTCTTTCGCCTTCTGGTAGTTACACCACCTTTTATCCTCACCATTGTCCTAACCTAACCCCATACATAATTTTGGTACAAAAATTCCCGATTGAAAATAGGGACTTCAGGACTTCGTCGTTCGCAATGACAGCATAATCTTCATGCATACGGTAAAAGTTTCTTTACCAATCTACTATCTCTGTGAATCGATGTGCTTGATTTTCTCAACTTTCTCAATCTTTTAGAACTCTTTTTTGTTAATTTATGCCGGGCACCCGCTCTCTTGTGTTTAATTTTGCCCTTAGACGTAAATTTAAACCTCTTTTTAGCACCACTATGAGTCTTTATCTTAGGCAAAATCGCCTCCTATGTGAATCAGCCTGTGCTTCCCGATTCATCGGGACGTTCGCTACGCTCTCGTTTCCCCGGGGCGCTCAAGCGTCTTCCGCCCGTCGCTAACACAGAGCTCCTTATTCGTCGCTCCAGCGGTCCTTCGGACCCGGGGCGCTCACCGTCTCGCGCCCGTCGCTAACACGGAGCTCCTTATTCGTCGCTCCAGCGACCCTTTCCGTCCACAAATTCTACTCTTTCTTTTGTTCAGTCTGTACCTTTTTCTTGGGAACAAGCAACATCGTCATTCGATACCCGTCCAAACGAGGTTCCTGCTCACAGTTGGCTATGGAAGAAAAATTTTCCTTGATTGTTTCCAGAACTTTTCTCCCTAAATCAGCGTGACTGGTTTCCCTTCCTTTGAAATTAATTGTGACTTTTACCTTGCGTTCGGTCTCCAAAAACTCCTGGATGTGCTTCGACTTAACATCCAAATCGTGTTGCCCTATTGTGGAACGCATTCTCACTTCTTTTAACTGACCAACCCTCCTGTGTTTATGCGTCTCCTTCTTCTTCCTCTTCTGCTCATAACGGTACTTGCTATAATTCATAATTTTGCAAAGAGGAGGTGTCTGCCCAGGAACAATCTCTACTAAATCCATCTGTTTACTACGGGCGGCAAGCAAAGCTTCTTTGATTTCTACAACCCCTTGCATCTTACCTTCTTCATTAATCAACTTAACCTGTTTATCTCTGATGTTTTCATTTACTCGCAACTTCGCTTTTTTTACTATAAGCCATCACCTCCTAGAATATAAAAAAAGTCCGCCATAGACGGACCTCACAGTTTCCTATCTCAAAAATGACAACCTTTTCGGAATTTCCTTAAGGTGAGGCATAGCCTACTTCCGAACTTTTATACAAAATATCTCTCTCGCTTGTCAAGTGAAAAAATATATTATTTATAACCAGAACTTTGGGTTTTTTTCATGAACTGTCTCAAAAATTTCTTATTTGTCTTCTTCCAGCTCCTAATTAAATATCTGCATTATTGGGTTTATCTTCTATTTTTTATCTCTTCCGATATGTCTTCAATGAATTGGTTAACCTTAACAGGACCAAGGTCTTTCTGGTCCCTTCTTCTTACAGCGACTGTCTCTGATTCCACTTCCCTCTTTCCAATGACTAACATATAGGGAATTTTCTGAAGCTGCGCATTGCGAATTTTTTTATCTATTTTCTCATTAGCAAAATTTGCTTCCACTCTTATAGACTTTTCTTTCAACCGATTATAGACTTTCTGACTATACTCCTTCTGTAAGTCGGTAATAGTTAGAACCGTTGCCTGCACAGGAGCAAGCCAGACGGGAAAAGCACCTCCATAATGTTCTATTAGAACTCCAAAGAATCTCTCCAGGGAACCCAAAAGTGCCCGGTGAATCATTATTGGTCGGCGACGTTGCCCACTGATGTCTATAAAATTAATATCAAACCTTTCGGGAAGATTAAAATCCACCTGAATGGTGGAACATTGCCATGCTCGACCCAATGAGTCTTTTATTTTTATATCTATTTTGGGTCCATAGAAGACCCCCTCGCCTGGATTAACCACATAGGCAAGTTTTACTTTCTCCAGTGCCTTCTTTAATGCACTTTCTGCCTTTTCCCAACTCTCCAGAGTTCCCACATATTTTTCTGGCCGTGTACTTAAAGCAACATCATAATCGGAAAAGCCAAATGTCCTTAACATGAAAAGAACAAACTTAATCACCCCTACAATCTCATCTTCTAACTGTTCAGGACGACAGAAAATGTGAGCATCATCCTGAGTAAACCCACGAACCCGCATAAGGCCATGCAGGACTCCCGAACGCTCATAGCGATACACAGTTCCCAGTTCTGCCCAGCGAATTGGCAAATCACGATAGCTTCTCACCTTAGTTTTATAAATCAGTATATGTCCGGGACAATTCATTGGTTTAATTATATACTTCTGCCCCTCGATGTCCATAGGCGAATACATATACTCCTGATAGAAATCGACGTGACCGGAGGTTTGCCACAAATCTATTCTGGCAATATGGGGAATATCTACCAGCTCGTATCCATTTTTTAGATGTTCCTCTTCCCAAAAATCTTCTATTACTTTCCTGATACGTGAGCCCTTAGGATGCCAGTATATTAGTCCAGCTCCTGCTCTCTCGTGCATGCTGAAAAGGTCAAGCTCAACCCCTAATTTGCGATGGTCCCTCTTTTTAGCTTCTTCCAGCAAATATAGATATTTATCCAGCTCCTCCTGGGTAAAAAATGTTGTTCCGTAGATTCTCTGGAGGCTCTCCCTCTTCTCATCACCCCGCCAGTAAGCACCAGCAACGCTTAACAACTTAAAATATTTTACCTTATCTGTCGACTTGACATGGGAACCTCGGCAGAGATCAATAAAGCCTCCCTGCTCGTAAATGGTTACCTTCTCATCATCCATTCCTTCTATCAGCTCAACTTTATACTTTTCCCCTCTATCACCAAAGAATTTCAGCGCCTCTTCTCTCGACTTTTCAGAACGAACGAAGGGATAATTCTTTTTGATAATATCTTTCATCTTTTCAGTAATTTTTTCTAAATCTTGGGGAGTAAAAGGCTCCCTCTTATCAAAGTCATAGTAAAAACCATCAGCAATAGGTGGTCCGATAGCAAGCTTTACACCAGGAAAAAGTTCAGTAACTGCATGCGCCATAATATGGGAACAGGAATGGCGCAGTGCCTCTAAATCTTTCTCAATTTTTTCGTTTCTCTTAGCCACTTGCGTCTCCTAACTATAATCAAGAACTCTAAAATTATTGGTGGGCGGTACTGGACTTGAACCAGTGACCTCATGGATGTCGACCATGCACTCTAACCACCTGAGCTAACCGCCCAAAAAATAAAAAAAGTGCCAGGTACTTTTTGGTTCTGGAGTCCGCCCGAAAGAGGCTGTGTCGTAACCCTAATTCTGGTAGTCGCAGGCTTTAGCCTGCGCAATTTCCCCGTCGAGAACGCAACCTGAAGGTTGCGGCTACCAAACAAAAAATCTAATTATGACACAGCCTCGAAAGGGCGGAATAAAAAAGGATATGTACTTTTTTGCTTCTGGACTCCTCCCAAAAGGGAGGGATGTACTTCACCTTGCTTTCGCAAGGACTCCAGGGTTTTGGAGTAGCGAAACTTGTTTCGCGTCAACGCACCGCAAGCGGTGCTACTCCAATTATTGGAGTCCGTCCGAAAGGGCGGAATCTAGTTTTCCCCCGATTTCATCGGGGGACTCCAGAAATTTCTGGAGGCGCGGGACGGATTCGAACCGTCGAATAAAGGTTTTGCAGACCTCTCCCTTAGCCACTTGGGTACCGCGCCATAAATGATAATAGTATTGGGTTTTTTATTTATAGCACAATTAACTGCTTTTGTCAATAATATCCAATCGCCGTCTCGAAAAGTAAAACGAACGGAAGGAATAAAATTTGAACTGCTCCGGCAAATTAAAAAGCGGGGTGACCTCACATTAGAGACCCCGCTTAAATAAATCCCTATTCAGTTGTCTACGTGAGGTCATTACTCTCTTTCAAAAGTGTTCACTAAAATGTCCAAACCATAGTAAAATTGACAAAAAATTACAAAGATATCAAACGTCTTTTTTATCGTTTTTATCGTCGACAGAATGGTTTCCAGACGAGAAATCTTGAGAATTATTTTTTGGTTTTACTATGATTCCATTATGTCCGAGCGCCTCTTACCAGGAGCGCCGTCCGCCACCACCACCGCCACCGCGTCTTCCTCCACCTCCACCTCCACCTCCACGGCCTTGGGGACGAGGGCGAGCCTCATTAACCTTAAGTGGTCGTCCCTTTAACTCCTTGCCATTCGCTCCGGTGATCGCGGACTGGGCTTCAGCTTTAGCGGGCATTTCCACGAATCCGAATCCTCTTGATTCGCCACTGAACTTGTCCTTAATAATAGCGGCGGTTTCGACCTTCCCAAAGGCTTCAAAAGTTTGTCGTAAATCCTCTTCGGTGACATCACGCGACAGATTGCCTACGTAGATGTTCATTTTCACCTCCTTTAAATTACTCAATACCAATAACCTTTATATCGAAAGTAAGATCCCTTCCGGCTAAAGGATGATTGAGGTCAACAGTTATGCTATTCTCAGTTATGTCTGTTACTGTCCCCGGCATTGCTCTTCCAGTTTGGTCTTGTAGTTTTATCATTATACCTTTCTCAGGTTTAAAATTTTCGGGTAAAGAATTTTTGGGGAACTCCCTTATTGCAGTTTCATCTCTTTTCCCATAAGCATCTTCCGTTTTTAGAGTTACTTTCTTTTCTTCATTCAATTTCATTCCTTCTACTGCTTTATCAAAGCCGGGTATTATTTGTCCACTTCCCACAGTAAACTCTAATGGCTCTCCCTCCTTTGACTTATCAAATATAGTCCCATCCTGTAGTGTTCCTGTATAATGGACTTTGATTCTATTTCCTTTTTTAACCAGCGCCTTTTCATCTCTTTTCTCTGGAATTACTTTTCTTGGCAATATTTTTTCTGCCTCTTTCACTGAAGGTTGTTTTTCTTCTTTCCTACCACATCCATTAATTAGAACCAATCCCATTATTAAAAATAATACTAAAGTGATTTTCATTACTTTCATTTGCAGACCTTTTCCTTAGCCACTTGGGTACCGCTCCACAGGAGAAGATAAAGAGCGGGCGATGGGTTTCGAACCCACGACCTTTTGCTTGGCAAGCAAACGTTCTACCAGCTGAACTACGCCCGCAGATTCTTAGGGGCCTCTGGAAACCTAATAATTCCCCTCACCTTTATCCTCTCCCCCAAGGGGAGAGGAGCTTCAAGTCCCTTATCAACCCAACTGGTGGGCAGGGCGGGACTTGAACCCGCACAGGTTACCCCATACGCCCCTCAAACGTACGCGTATACCAATTCCGCCACCTGC
>Ga0307377_10003255_pt1 | contig 18506 bp, 19 predicted proteins | sample TR3MG_FD_202535 | JGI IMG/M metagenome (GOLD analysis project Ga0307377, IMG submission 202535) | Soil microbial communities from Risofladan, Vaasa, Finland - TR-3 | ecosystem: Environmental > Terrestrial > Soil > Coastal area > Acid sulfate soil | place: Finland: Risofladan, Vaasa | collected... | reverse complement strand
CGAGTTCGACGACCTCTTGAGCGAGCAGGATGAGGTCGTCGACCACTCCCCCGTGGGTGCTCGCCACCTCGTCGGCGCTCGTGATGTGGCGCTTGGGGATCACCAGCACGTGCACGGGGGCTTGGGGGGCGATGTCGTGGAACGCGTACGCGGTCTCACTCTGGGCCACGGGCGTGGACGGAATCTCCCCCGCAACGATCTTGCAAAATAGGCAGTCACTCATCAGTTGCTCTCATCATTACCCATCGCGCTCCCCGGTGAGGTTAAATCCCCAACCGCCCGACCCGAAGGCCATCAGCGACGCCGCGACCACTCCGGCCGTCTCGGCGCGCAGCACCGTCGGTCCCAGACTCAGCCTACGGCGCGACGGGAGCACCTCATCCGGGGCCCAGCCACCCTCCGGGCCGATGGCGACTGCCCGAATGCCAGTCCAGTCGGACTCCCCGTCGAAGTCGGCGACCGCGACGTCGGGTCCGAGCTCGCCCACCGACACCGGATGTTCGACGATGACCGCGTGGGTGCGCCGACACTGGCCGCAGGACTCATCGGCAATGCGCCGCCATCGCAGGAGAATCTTGTCTCGGACGTCGCCCTTGAATTTGACGGCGAGCCGCGCGCTCACGAGCGGCACGATGCGGCTGACCCCGAGTTCGGTGGCCTTGGCGACGGCCCACTCACTGCGATCGCCCTTCAAGGGCGCAAGGTAGAGCACCGTTTCGGGCGCCGCCGGATCGCGGTGGACCTCACTCATCCGCACGAGTTCACGGTCGTGGACCTCGCAGAGTGACCACGAGCCGTGTCCGTCGGTGACAACGACCTCCTCGCCGGCACGCGCACGAAGGACCGTGCGAAGGTGATGCTCGTCGACCTTGGAGAGAAGGGGCATCGAGGCATCGCTGACCCGAAATTGACCGAGTGCCCGGACCCGTCGCGGCCACTCGGCGAGGGTCACTTCTTGGATCCGCGGCGTCGGCGAAAGAGACCGACCGCCGGTTCATTGACCACTTCTCCGCGGTGTTCTGCCAGTTGGCGCAGTAGGTCCTCGGACGTCTCGTCAAGTTCGCTCGGCACGTCCACCGCCAGGTGGATGAAGAGGTCACCCCGTCCCCGGCCGTGCAGGTGATGCACGCCCTCGTGACGGATCCGGTGCACCGTGCCGTTGGCGCTGCCGGCCACAACCTCGACCGCCACGCTCTCGCGCAGCGTGGGTACCTCGATGGTGGCCCCGAGCACGGCTTGGGTGAAGGCAATGTGCGCCTCGTGGTGCAGGTCATCACCGTGGCGCTCGAAGCGCTCGTCGGGCCGCACGCGCAGGTGCACGAAGAGTCGTCCGTTGGGTCCGCCGCGCACGCCGGCCGCCCCCCGGTCGCTCAACCGCATCGTCGAACCGTCCTCGACGCCCGCGGGGACTTGGACGGTAAGCGTGGAGGTCTCGTTGCGTCGCCCTTCGCCTCGACAGTCGGGGCAGGGCGCCTCGATTCGCGATCCCATCCCACCACAGCGCGAGCAGGGCATCGCGGTGACCATCTGGCCGAGAATGGAGTTGCGTACGCGTCGTACCTCACCGGTTCCCGAGCACTCTTCGCAGCGCACCGGTGAGGTGCCCTCGGCGCATCCTGACCCGTCGCACGTGGCACACCGGTGGGGCAACGTGACTGTGACTTCGTGGGTGGCGCCGAAGGCCGCGTCATCGAGTGTGATCTCGAGTGCGATCTCCGCGTCGGGTCCGGGTTGGGGACCTCGGCGCTGAGGGGATTGGCCACCCATGCCACCGAAGAACATGTCGAAGATGTCTTGGACCGAGCCGGCTCCGAAGGGGTTCCCTCCCGCCCCGACATCACTGCCGAAGCGGTCGTAGTTGGCCCGTCGTTCGGGGTCCGAGAGGATCTCGTAGGCCTGGGAGACCTCTTTGAACCGAGCCTCGGCCGCCGGGTCGGTCGGGTTGGCATCCGGGTGCAGTTGTCGCGCCAGTCGCCGATAGGAACGCTTCAGTTCGTCCTGGGTGGCGCTGGGCTCCACCTCGAGAATCGCGTAGAGATCGGAATCAGCCATGGTCGTCCTCGCCTCCAAAGTGGTGCGCCAGGTGCTCCGAAACGACCTGGGCGACCGACATCGCCTCGCGATACTTCATCCGGGTTGGCCCGAGCAGTCCGACGGCGCCCGCCGGGACACCGTCAATAGTCACCGGGGCGACGACGACCGCGCACGACGAGAGCGATTCGAAGCCGTGTTCGGAGCCGATCGCGACCGAGAGTCCTTGGTCCAGAATGTCCTGCACCAGGGTGACGACGAGTAGCTCCTGTTCCAAGATGCCCAGGACCTTACGCACCGTCTCCACCCCGTCAAACGACTCGGCGACCTTGGAGGACCCCCCGATGAAGACCTGGTCACCGTCGAGTGTCGGCTGCTCGGCGTGCAGCACACTCACCGACTCACGCACGAGGACCGCCACGTGGTCGTTGCGCGATGGCACCTGCACCCGGCTCTCGAGAGTGGTGCCGATCAAGAGGGCGTTCAGCTGACGCGACGCTTCGGTCACTTCCAGGTGGGTTGCCTCGATCGACGGCAGCACGCTGTGCTTGGTGACCGAGCCGTCGGAGTAAACGGTCACGAGCAGGTGGTGTCGCGGGTCGAGATTCACCAACTGGACCGAGAGGACCGAGGCGTGGGTGTGGCCCGGGCCAACGACCACCGAGGTGTAACTGGTCAACTGGCTGAGGAGCGTGGAGGTCTGCTCGAGGACATCTTCCACCTCACCACGCACACTCTTGAAGAACTCGCTGATCTGAAGTTGCTGCGCGGGTCCGAGCACGCCGGAGGCCAGGTGGTCCACGAAGTACCGGTACCCCTTATCGGTGGGGACACGCCCGGCCGAGGTGTGGGGCTGGGCCAGGTAACCCTCACGTTCCAGGGTCACCATCTCCGAGCGGACCGTGGCCGGGGAGACGTCGAGATCGGCGCTGGCAGCGACTGCGGAGGAACCGACGGGTTGGGCCGTGTCGACGTGCTCGACCACGACCGCCTCGAGGATCGTCGCCTTGCGAGCGTCGAGGTCGCTCGTCGCTCGCTGTTGTATCGCATCGGTGCGCCGGGCCATTCCCACTCCTTGTTAGCACTCGATTCTACCGAGTGCCAAGCCACGATGACTCGAGGTTCTATGGTCGAGGTGTGGAAAGCCTCGAATCTGCCGATCGCCCCCCGGTCCCGTTCCACGGCGCGGAACTGGACCAACTCACGGGCTGGCTGGACTTCTACCGCGAAACGCTCCTGCTCAAGTGCGCAGGACTCGACATCGAGCAACTGACGCGCCGACCGGTGCCCACGTCGTCCCTGTCGCTGCTGGGGCTGGTTCGCCACATGACCTTCGTCGAACAGCACTGGTTCGAGTTCACGTTCGCGAACTTCGCCGCCACGACCTACTACGCCAAGGACACCGATCCCGACGCCGACTTCAATGACCTCGAGAGCGTCCCGCTCGGCCAGGTGATGAAGAACTTCCACACCGCCTGCGCACGCTCTCGCGAACTCAGCCAAGGACACCTCCTCGACGAGATGGCCAAGTACCCCCGGCGGGGCCGGGAGGTGGATCTGCGATGGATCTTCCTGCACATGATCGAGGAGTACGCACGCCACTGCGGCCACGCCGATATCTTGCGCGAACTGATCGACGGCACGACCGGCTACTGATCAGTCCTCGAGCTTGAGCGCGGCGACGAACGCCTCTTGGGGGACCTCGACGCGGCCGATGTTCTTCATCCGCTTCTTACCCTCCTTCTGCTTCTCGAGCAACTTGCGCTTGCGGGTGATGTCACCGCCGTAACACTTGGCGAGGACATCCTTGCGCCGGGCCTTGACCGTCTCGCGCGAGATGATGCGCCCACCAACCGCGGCCTGGATCGGTACGTCGAACATCTGGCGAGGGATGAGTTCCTTCAGTCGCTCGGCCATTCGTCGTCCGTAGTAATCGGCATTGGACTTGTGCACGATCGTCGAGAATGCGTCCACGGCCTCGTGGTTGATCAGCAGGTCGACGCGCACCAACTGGGAGGTGATGTAGCCACTCGGCTCGTAATCGAGGCTGGCGTAGCCCTTGGTACGGCTCTTCAGCGCATCGAAGAAGTCGATGACCACCTCGGCCAGAGGGATGGTGTAGCGCAGTTCGACCCGCTCGGTCGAGAGATAGTCCATCTTCACCATCTCGCCACGGCGCGACTGGCACAGGTCCATGACGGCGCCCAGATACTCCGAGGGGGTCAGGATCGAGATGTCGAGCATGGGCTCGTCGATGTGGTCGAGCCGACTCGCCTCGGGCAACTCGGTGGGATTGTCCACCAACATTTGGGTACCGTCCGTGAGAAAGGCGCGGTAGACGACCGACGGGGCCGTCGCGATGATGCCGAGGTCGAATTCACGTTCGAGGCGCTCGCGCACGATCTCCATGTGCAACAAGCCGAGGAAACCACAACGGAACCCGAACCCGAGGGCCTTAGAGGACTCGGGTTCGTAGGTGATCGACGCATCGTTCAGCTTCAGCTTGTCGAGGGCGTCGCGCAGGTCCGCAAGGTCGTCGCCATCGATCGGGTAGATGCCGCAGAAGACCATCGGCTTGGGGTCGAGGTAACCCTCGAGCGCGGTGGCAGCGGGACGATTGGCTTCGGTGACCGTCTCGCCCGAGCGCGCGCCCGCGACATCCTTGATGCCCGCTACGAGGAAGCCCACCTCGCCCGGCCCCAACTGCTTCACCCGGATCATCTCGGGGGTGCGGATACCGATCTCCTCGATCTCGTGGTTCGTGCCGGACTGCATCATCCGGATGCGGGCGTCGTCGCGCAACGTGCCATCGATCACACGGATGGAGCTGATCACGCCGCGGTACTGGTCGTAGTAGGAGTCGAAGATGAGAGCCCGCAGGGCGGCAGCAGGGTCTCCCTGGGGTGCCGGGATGCGCTCGATGACCGCGCGCAGAAGCTCGGGGACCCCCTCGCCGGTCTTGGCCGAGATCGAGAGAATCTCATCGGCGGGCAGACCCAGGACCCGCTCGAGTTCCTCCTTGCAGCGCTCGGGGTCGGCCGCCGGAAGGTCGATCTTGTTGAGCACCGCGACGATCTCGAGGTTGTTCTCGATCGCCTGGTAGCAGTTGGCGAGGGTCTGGGCCTGAATGCCCTGACTGGCGTCGACGAGCAGGACCGCCCCTTCGCACGCCGCCAGGGAGCGCGAGACTTCGTAACCGAAGTCCACGTGGCCCGGGGTGTCGATGAGCTGAATGATGTGACCCTCGTACTGAACTCGCACGTTCTGGGCCTTGATCGTGATGCCCCGTTCGCGTTCGATGTCCATCGAGTCGAGATACTGCGCCCTCATCAGGCGCGGGTCCACCGCCCCCGTGATCTCCAGGATCCGGTCCGAAAGGGTCGATTTGCCGTGGTCGATGTGCGCGATGATGCTGATGTTGCGGATTTTGCTGAAATCTACGGTCGAAGTTGGAGCTGCCACGGTCTAGCAAGGCTACCCGCCAGCGCTTTCGGGTACCCCGTTGGAGGGCACCGCACCCTTCTGCTAGCATCAATAAGCCCGCCGGACGGTTTCCGAGCACTGATAACGAGGTTTTTCGTGGCAAATATCAAGAGCCAGATCAAGCGTAACAAGACGAACGAGATTGCGCGTGAGCGCAACAAGGCCGTGAAGTCCGAGGTGCGTACCCGCACCAAGAACGCTGTCGCCGCCGTGGGCACCGAGAACGAGGAGACGGCCCTTCGCGCCGCCGTCAAGCGCATCGACAAGGCTGCCGCCAAGGGTGTCATCCACAAGAACCAAGCCGCCAACAAGAAGAGCGGCCTGATGAAGCGCATCGCGACGCTGAAGAGCAACGCCTAATCCTGCGGACCCGGGTCGATGTCGACCCGTCGATTCACTCCAGCATCAAATCTGAGTAGTGGCTGGTGACGCCCCAGAGGGCTCCAACCGCCGCCTCAGCGTCGTCGAGCGCTGAGCGTCATGCGCGCGAGACGCGCCACCAGCACCTCGATGACCGTCAGTTCGGTGACGTCAAGATCCGTGTTCAGATCCTTCCCGCCGTAACTGACCGCGCCCTTCAGCGCTCCGTCGGCGTCGGTGATCCAGTGCACGGCCGTAGCGATGCGAGCGGTGCCGAGTCGCTGGGACATCTGCAGCGCCTTACCAGCGGGGAATGACTTGATGCCGAGTAGTTGCGCCGCGTCCTCCGCCCCCCGAACGCCGCTACCCTCGAGGCGCGCCATCCGTAGGTAGTGGCGCTGCAGCATATTCACGATCTGCAGGCCAGCCCGACCTTTGGAGTCGAGCATGCGCCGGGCGACGACGATGGCCTTGGTCGAATCTCCGTTGTCGATGGCGTCGGTGAGATCCCACTCGGGAACGTCCCCGGCGTCGCCCAAGTAGGGCTCGATATGGGTGAAGTTGAGGGGCGACGAACCGAAGATGGCCTGGAGCGTGCGCGCCAGCGCGTCAATGCGCGCCACGTCGTCACCCACCCGCTCGGCCACCCGCTGAGCGGTCGCGTGATCGACGCTCACGCGGTACTGCGCCAACTTGGTCTCGACGAACGAGACCCGCTCACTCGCGCGCGACCCGACGTTCACCTCAATGACCTCGGTGGACGCCTTCACCAACTTGTGAGACTTGGTGCCGACGACTGCGAGCACGAGCGAGATGCCCGCGAAGGGCGCACTCATCCATTCGATCAGGCTGGTGACCTCGTCGGCCACCAGCGACTGGGCGTCACGCACCACCACGACCCGCCGATCGACAAGAAACGGCGGCGTGTTGAGCGCCTCGAGTACCCGCGGCACCACCGACTCGCCACCGGCCGAGGTCACGTCCTTGGCGGTGAAGTCCTGGAGGGCGAAGGAGGGATCGAGGTCGCCCAACGCCGAAGTGATCACATTGTGGACCGCGTCGTAGACCATCGTGGCGTCGGTACCGACCACGCAGACGATCGCACTACTCACAGGGGCACCTCGAGCAGGCGCTCAATCGCGTCACGGACCCGAACCGTCCCCGCCACGTCATGCACCCGCAGAATGCGACATCCGCTGGCGATGCCGAGTGCGGTCGCCGCGAGCGATGGTTCGCGACGTTCGGTGACCTCGAGGTCGAACATGGCCCCGAGGAAGGTCTTGTTGGACGCCGACAGCAGCAGGGGCGCCCCGAGGGCCGCCAGGCGGGGTGAGTCACGCAACAACTGCAGCGACTGCCCGGCGGTCTTGCCGAGGTCGAGGCCGGCATCGAGGACAATCCGGTCCGCGGTGACGCCGGCGGCCAGTGCCCGGTCGCGACGGTCCAACAGGAACTCCGTCACGGTCTGGGTCACGTCGTCGTACTGGGGATTGGGGTCGGCCACCCGCGGACGAAGTCGGATATGCGTGGCGACAACGGTGGCCCCGGCGCGCGCCGACACGCTCAAGTAGTCGGGATCGGCGAAGCCACTGATGTCGTTGCCCACGCAGGCGCCCTCGGCGTAACAGGCGGCGGCCACTGACGCACGCCACGTGTCGACACTCAGTGGCAGATCAAAGCGGCGCGCCAATTCACCGATCACCGTCACCACGCGGTCGAGTTCCTCGGCCTCACTGACCTCCTCGCCAGGGCCGGCCTTGACTCCCCCGACATCGAGCAGATCGGCGCCCTGTCCGACCAGGGTCTCGGCACGAGTGAAGAACGCGTCGAGGTCGTAGGTCGCCGCGGGCGCGAAGAACGAATCCTTCGTACGGTTGAGGATTCCCATGACCAGGGCGTGGTGGGTCAAATCGACACGGCGATCACCCAACGTGAGAATCAGCGGCGTCGAGGGACGGTAGACCTCCACTAGTAGAGGCGGCTGGCGAGACGGCGACGGTACGAGACGTAGCGAGGGTCCTCGGGACCCAGGGCGTCGAGCATCTCGAGGAGGCGATCCTTTGCCTCACCCTGAGCCCCCGACTGCTCGAGCAGACGATCGAGCGCGGCGTCGAGGTCGTCGTCGAGGCTGATCCCCCGGCGCTGGAGTCGCACCCGGGCGAGCACGGTCTTGGCGGGGAGTTCGTGAGCGAAGTTGGTGAGCACCGCCTCGGCCTCGTCCAAACGGTCCGAACGGCGCAGCAGGTCCCCGAGCTTCACCGCCGCGTCCAGACTGGCCGGATCACGCTCCAGCGCCTCGCGCAGGGACTGCTCGTCGCCCGCCTCGAGCAGGTGGTCCTCGAGGGTGGCCCCGGGCGCGAACCGCTCGACGAACTCACGGATGTAGGCCTCCCCCTGGGCGCCCACGAAGGAGTCGACGATCTTGCCCTCGACGAGGACGTAGACCGCCGGAATCGACTGCACTCGGAAGGCCTGGGACACCTCGGGGTTGGCGTCGACGTCGATCTTGGCCAACTCGACTCGTCCACCGGTCTCGCCAATCACCTTTTCGAGGATGGGGCTCAACATCTTGCACGGACCGCACCAGTCCGCCCAGAGGTCCACCACGACCGGCACGGTCATCGACCGTTCGATCACCGCAGTGCTGAAAGTGGCATCGGTTACGTCGCTCACGCCGGACAGCCTAACGGCGCGGCGCGTTGACTGGAGGGGTCCGCGTCCGCTGTTAGCCTCAGCGATTATGGACAGCACAATCGTCGGAATCAACCCCGAACGGGTGACCGCGTGGATGGTCGAGCACATCGGTGCCACCGCCCCCCTCGACTTCGAGCTCATCGCCGGCGGCCGGTCCAACCTCACGTACCGGGTCTCCGACGCGACCGGACGGGCCTTCGCCCTACGTCGCCCCCCAACGAGTCACGTGCTGCCGACGGCTCACGACATGGTGCGTGAGTACACCATCATCTCCGCGCTCGGGCCCCAAGGCATCCCGGTCGCCCAGCCCCTGGGACTCTGCATCGATGAATCAGTGAACGAGAGGCCCTTCTACGTCATGGAGTTCGTCGAGGGCGCCATCCTGCGCGACCGCGCCCAGGCGGAACAGACCTTCGACGTGGCGACACGCGGCGTGATCGGTGACCACCTGGCCGCGACCCTCGCCCAACTGCACGCCGTCGACGTCGACGTGGCCGGACTCGGCGCATTCAGTCGACGTGACGGCTACATCGAGCGTCAACTGCGCCGGTGGCGTACCCAATACGAGCAGATGCGCGTCGAAGGCGTCGACCACGACGGACTCGTCGAGGACGTGGGCGATCGCCTGGCCGCCTCGATACCCCCTCAGCAGCGCGTCACCGTCGTCCACGGCGACTACCGCCTCGACAACACCGTCCTCGACGAGACCGGCCAGGTCCGCGCAATCCTCGACTGGGAGATCAGCACGCTGGGCGATCCGATGGCCGACCTGGGCATGCTGCTCGTCTACTGGGCCGAGCCCTCTGATCCCACGGCGGCGCTGCTCGGAACGGCTCCGACGACGGCGCCGGGATTCGCCACGCGTGCTCAGGTGCTCGCCGCGTACGCCGCCCACACGGATCTCGATGTCTCGGGCGTCGCCTACTATCAATCATTCGGTTATTGGAAACTCGCCTGCATCCTCCAGGGCGTCTTCGCGCGATACAGCGCCGGCGCCGCCGCTGGTGATCAGGGCAGTGTGGCCGAGTTTCCGACTCACATAGCCATGCTGGCTGAGACGGCGAAACAGACTTTGGAGCAACTCTGATGGACGACGAAATCTACGACCGCATCATCTTCCTCGCCGACCCCGATCTCAACGAGCCCGTGCTCGTCATCGCACTCGAGGGCTGGATTGACGCGGGCATGGGGGCGAGCAATGCCATCGGAACGCTATTGGACACCATCAGCACCGAGGTTCTCGCCACATTTGACACCGAGTACTTCATCGACCAACGCGCGCGTCGCCCGCTCGCGCGCATCGTCGACGGTGTCACCACCGAACTGACGTGGCCCGAGATCCAGTTGCGCTACGGCCGCGACGGCGACGGGGCCGACATGATCTTCCTCATCGGCCCCGAGCCGGACTTCCACTGGAGCGACTTCGTGGACGTCGTCACCGACGCGGCCGGACGCTTTGATGTCCGCCTGGCCGTCGGTCTCGGCTCCTTCCCCGCCCCAACGCCCCACACCCGTCCGGTCCGCGTCATCGCCACGGCCCCCGCGACCAGCGCGCACCTGTTGTCGGTGGTGGGCTCGGTGAAGGGCGAGATCGAAGTTCCCGCCGGCATCAGTTCGGCACTCGAACTCGGTTTCTCCGAGGTCGACATGGAGATCGTGACCCTCTGGGCCCGGGTGCCCCATTACGTGGCGTCCATGGCCTACCCTCAGGCGTCAGCCGCCCTGATCGACGGCCTCGCCCGCATCGGTGGCCTGACTCTTGACGCCAGCAGCCTGCGCGCCTCCGCCGAAGAGGCCCGCCAGCGCGTGGACGACCTGGTGATCAACAACCCGGAGCACAGTTCGATGGTTGAGAAGCTCGAAGAAAGCGCCGACGAGACCGAGGGGACTTCGCTGGGTGAAGAACTTCCCAGCCCCGACGAACTCGCCGCCGAACTCGAGCGGTTCCTTCGGGGCGAAGCGAGTTGAGCATCGCCTAGCGTGCTGGTCATGGGTAAGACTGTCATGATCACCGGAGCTGGTTCGGGCTTTGGAAAACTCACCGCACTCGCGTTGCTCGAACGTGGTCACGATGTCATCGCGACCACCGAGACCGAGGAGCAGGCGACCGTCCTCAGGGCCGAGGCGCCCGCACTACGCGTGGAGAAAGTCGACATCACGTCTGACGACGTGCGCAAGATCCTCGACTGGGACCTCGACGTATTGATCGATAACGCCGGCGTCGGCGAGACGGGTCCTCTTGCCGACATCCCGATGGAGCGCGTACGCCATTTGTTCGAGGTGAACGTGTTCGGCACCCTCGCCGTGACCCAGGCCGCCTTGAAGGGTATGGTCGCCAAGCGCCACGGTCGGATCATCATCATGTCGTCGATTGCGGGTGTGCTGCCGGCCCCGGCCTTCGGCCCCTATGCCATGACCAAGCACGCCCTCGAGGCAATGGGCAAATCCCTGCGAATGGAACTCGCGCCACTCGGGATCGACGTGACGCTGATCAACCCCGGTCCCTACCTGACCGGATTCAACGACCGCATGGCCGACTCAATGTGGGAGTGGTTCGGCGAACAATCCCTCAATGGCTCAGAAGCGGAACTGTTCCACATGGTCTCAGACTTCGTAACCACTGGTCAACGTGATCCTCACGATGTGGCCGACCGCCTGGTCGAACTGGTCGAAGCGGAGACCACGACCGAAAACAACTTCGTCCCCGAGGACATTCGCGCCCAGTTGGGCATGGCTTAGGTCGTCGCCTCGTTATCGACGTCACCCTCTTCGATCCGCAGTCCGAGACCGAGCGCATACCCCTCAAGGAACAAGCCGCATTCCGCCTGACGTGGATGGCGGTCGGCGATATCGTAGAACCCAACCGAATGGTCGGCCTCTTGTAGATGCGCCAGTTCGTGCACCAGCACCGCGTCGATCACCCATTCGGGACACTGGCGAAGTCGGTTCGACACTCGGATCTCGCGCGACGCCGGTGAGCAGGAGGCCCATCGGGCCTGCTGGTTTTTCACCCATCGGACCGAGGTTGGCACGACACCATCGTTGTATAGTTCGGCGAGCACCTTGGCGCGCTCCTCCAACGAGGCGTCGCCCGCCGCGTTCTGGGGACGCTGGGTGAGCAATCGTTCGACGAGGTCATCCACGAATGCCACCCGTTCACGGCCCCTGATCCTTGCGGGGATCTGCACGACGATACGGCTACCCGACCAGTGCGCGGTACCGGTCTTCTTGCGACGCGTCGACGCCCGAATCTCGACTTCGGGTCGGTCGAAGCGCGGCGGCTCGATGTGCACCGTGGTCTCGGGCCCGCGATTGGGATGTTTGCCCATTAGACGATGATGTTGACCAGTCGTGGCGGCCGGGCAATCACCCGGGTGGGTGTCGCCCCTCCGAGGGCCGCACTAATGGTCGCGTGCTCGAGCGCCTCGATCGTCGCGTCGCTCATGCTGATGTCGGCGGGGACCTCGAGCCGAGCCCGTACCTTGCCGTTGATCTGAACCACCATGGTCATCGTCTCACGCTTCACCAGCTCAGGATCAGCGACGGGCCAGGTCTGCAGATGGACCCCCGGACGCCCCGGGTAGCGGGACTCCCAGATCTCGGCGGTGATATGCGGGGCCATCGGCGCCAGCAAGGTGAGCAGAGTCTCGAGGGAATCGTCCAGTACCGAACGTTCCGCTCCGTGTTCGCTTCGGGCCCACTTGGAAACCGTGTTCAAGAGTTCCATCATCGCGGCCACCGCGGTGTTGTAGCTCCAGCGCTCGAGGTCCTCGGTCACCTTGACGATCGTGCGGTGCACGGCCTGGCGCACGGCGAGGTCGTCGTCATCGATGGTGTCGTGGAAGTTCACCTCGTCGTACTGGCTGAGTCGGTACACGCGGTCAATGAATCGACCACATCCCTCGATGACCTCCTCGGTCTGATCGGTCCAGTCGACGTCGTCGGCCGGCGGGCCGACAAAGAGATGGAAGAGTCGCAGGCCGTCCGCTCCGACCGTCTCGTAGTACTTCTCCGGAGCGATCAGGTTGCCCTTGGACTTGGACATCTTCGAGCCGTTGAGACGAATCATGCCCTGGGTGAACAAGCGGCGAAACGGCTCGCGGGGCAGCCCCTCGGCGAGACCGATGTCAACGAGCGCCTTCAAGTAGAAGCGGGCGTAGAGCAAGTGCAGGATGGCGTGCTCGATGCCACCGATGTACTGGTCGACCGGCATCCATTTGGCCGCTTCGACAGGGTCGAACGGCTTGTCGGGCGTGAAGGGGTCAGCGTAGCGAAGGAAGTACCACGACGAATCCGTGAAGGTGTCCATGGTGTCGGTTTCGCGGCGCGCCGGACCCGAACAGACGGGGCACGTGGTGTTGAGAAATCCCTCGTGCGTGGCGAGTGGCGACTGACCGGTCTTGTCCATCTTCACGTCATCGGGTGCCACCACGGGCAATTGGTCGCGGGGCACCGGCACCGTGCCGCAGGTGTCGCAGTAGACGATGGGAATCGGGCACCCCCAGAAACGCTGGCGCGAGACGAGCCAGTCACGCAACCGGAAGTTGACCTTGGAGATGCCGTGGGCGCGTTCCGCGAGGAATTCAGCGGCGGCCTGCTTGGCATGGGCGATGTCCATCCCGTCCATGAAGCCCGAGTTGATGTGCTCGCCCTCACCCGAATAGGCGCCGCCCTCGAATCCTTCGGGAGGTTGGGTCGTCCGCACCACTGGCAGGCCGTGGACCTGGGCGAACGCGAAGTCACGCTCATCTTCCGCCGGCACGGCCATGATCGCCCCGGTGCCGTAGGTGCCGAGCACGTAGTCCGCGACGTACACCGGTACCGGGTCGCCGGTGAAGGGATTCACCACGTGACTGCCGGTGAATGCTCCACGCTTCTCCAGTCCGGCTCCAGCGTCCGACGACGCGGTGCGCTCCATCTCGCTCGCCGAAGCGGCACGTTCGACGAGCGCGTTCACGTTCGCCCGCTCGTCGTCAGTGGTCAACGCGTCGAGCAGAGGGTGTTCCGGCGCGACGACGGCGTACGTGACGCCGAACCCGGTGTCGGGTCGGGTCGTGAATACGCGTAAGGCTTTCGTCGAATCGGCAGCGAACGGCAAGTCAAATTCGACGCCTTCGCTGCGGCCGATCCAATTTCGCTGCATGGTCTTCACTCGTTCAGGCCACTCGAGACCGTCGATGTCGGTGAGCAGTTCATCGGCGTAGGCGGTGATCTTGAAGAACCACTGCTCCAGGTTCTTGCGCTCGACGAGATCGCCCGAGCGCTCACACGTGCCGTCGGCGAGTACTTGCTCGTTGGCGAGTACCGTCGCGCATCCGGGACACCAGTTGACGGGCGCCTCGGCGCGATAGGCCAGACCGGCCTCCAAGAAGGCGAGGAAGATGGTCTGGGCCCACTTCATGTACTGGGGATCGTGGCTGTAGACCTCACGACGCCAGTCGTAGACCGCGCCCAACCGGCGGACCGACGACTTGAGTTCCTTCATGCGCGCGTCGGTGAAGAGCCGCGGGTGGCTACCGGCCTTGATGGCCGCGTTCTCGGCGGGCAGTCCGAAGGAGTCGAAGCCGAAGGGCGATAGGACGGCCTTGCCACGCATGGTTTGGTAGCGCACGACCAGGTCACCGAAGGTGTAGTTGCGAATGTGCCCCTGGTGGGCGGTCCCCGACGGGTAGGGGTACATGCAGAGCGCGTAGAAACGCTCACGAGGGTCGTCGTTGTCGACCTCGTAGGTACCGTCGTCTAACCAGCGGGCCTGCCACTTCGCCTCGATCGCGGTCACGTCAAATGGTCGTCCCATCAGAACATTGTACGGAAATATCGGCGTAACCTCATTGCGAAAGGGGAAAGATGCCGAGTCCCACCTTGATTCTCGTCCACGGAGCCTGGGGCGGTGCGTGGTGCTGGCGTGATTTTCGCGCCGTGCTCGATCGCCACGGCATCATGTCGCTGGCGGTCGATCTGCCGTCGTCGCGATTCGACGCCGATCCGTCCACCGGGCTGGGTGAGGACGCCGCCGCGGTCGTGCACCTCTCGAGGACCGTCGCCGGACCGATTGTCCTTGTCGGCCACAGTTACGGCGGCGTGGTCGTCGCCGAGGCGGCCCCGAGCATCAACGAACTTGAACGGCTGGCCTACGTGGCGGCCCTCGTGCCCTTACCGGGGCAAAACGCCACCGCGACATCGCGCGAAGTGCGCGTTAAGACCCTCCTCGACGAAGCGATGGAGGTCGATGGCGAGTACCTCCGACTGAACCCCGAGATCGCCGCGCGCGCCCTCTACGGCGAATGTGATGCGGTCACCACGAAGTGGGCCACCGAGCAATTGAGCATTCAGACGATCGCCAGTTTCAGGTCCCCGCGGACGTCCGTCGACCCGGACGTTCCCTCGAGGTACATCATGTGCACTCACGATCATGCGATCGATCCGGAGTTGCAGGTCGTCATGGCATCGCGCTGCGACGAAACGAGAAGCATCCCCAGTGATCACTCGCCTTCACTATCCCACCCGGATGTCCTCTTCGACGCCCTGATGGGATAGGCCGACTGGGAGCCCACCATCCAACTGCTAATATCGTTAAACCTTTGGGGGTATAGCTCAGCTGGTAGAGCACTTGCATGGCATGCAAGGGGTCCGGGGTTCGAATCCCCGTACCTCCACCAATGAAACTCCTTATAAATAGGGGTTTCTCGGGAGGTAATCCAAACTCATGTTGTTTGGATTACCATAATGTCAGCAATTCCGTCAGCAAATATTTTTGCGGAGGAAATTAATGGCAGGACGTAGAGGCAACCACGAAGGCTCGATTTATCAGCGAGCCTCCGACCAAAGATGGATGGGAGTCGCCCTTCTCGGTTACGACCAATTAGGGAAGCCGATTCGAAAATCAGTCACCGCAAAGACCCGTAACGAAGTGGTTCAGAAACTGAAGCAACTTCGCCGCCAGATCGAAGATGGCCTTCCTGCACCTGACACCTCTTTGAAAGTCACCCAACTCTTCGAAAGATGGTTTGAAGACGTACTGCGCCACCAGGTTGCGCCCAGCGCCGCGAGCAACTACCGGACTATCGCGGTGAACCATATCTTGCCCACTCTTGGGAACAAGAAGGTCGCCGATCTAAAAGTCACGGACGTCGATCGCCTGCTTTCGAAAAAGATTGACAGTGGCCTATCGAGCTCAACCGTTCGCCGAATCCGTGCCGTCCTCGCTCAATGTCTAGATCAAGGAATCCGATGGAGCATTGTCAATCACAATGTTGCGAGCCTTTCTCGAGCCCCGAAAATGATCCGCGCCGAAGGTCGAACACTGACGCCCCTGCAAGCCAAACATCTCATGAACTGTCTTAAAGATCATCGAAATGGAGCCCTGTACGCACTGATGCTTTCAACTGGTCTTCGGCGCGGAGAGGTATTGGGCCTGATGTGGAAGGACCTAGACGTAGAAACCGGAATTCTCAAAGTCAATAGGCAACTCAAGCGGGAAGATGGCGTGTTGCTTACTTCGGATACCAAGACCGCCCGAAGTCGCAGATCAGTGAATGTCCCTGCACCTATGTTGGCCGGCTTACTCGAGCACGAGGAGCGCCAGAAGTCAGAGAAACGCGCTTTGGGGCGTTCTTGGACGAACAGCGGCTACATCTTCACCAGCACCGTTGGCACTCCCATAGATCCCCGAAACCTGAATCGCGAGTTTCAGAAGATCTGCCACAGCGCTGGACTGGGAGACTGGCACCCTCACGAGCTAAGACACTCGGCGGCCAGTTTGATGTTGGCGCAAGGCGTCAAACTTCAAGTCGTAAGTCAAGTATTGGGCCACGCTTCAATTCGAATGACTGCCGACGTTTACGGGCACATTCTCGATCCCGATCGAGAGGGCGCTGCTACAGCAATGGTTGGCCTCTTATGGGGTGAAGACGAGGACAAGTAGTTTCAGCCCTGTACATCCAGGAGTTGGGACACGAAGTCTTGAAGGCTGTCTCGAACGACGAGGCGCCGACGTCCAATTTTTACGCTCTGAATCTTGCCTCGCATTACCAATTCGTAAGTTTGGGTTCTGCCCAATCGAAGGAGGGCCGCCGTCTCTTCAACCGTCAGCAGAAGACTGGGATCAAAGCTGACTACCCGGTGCATCATTCGGTCAGTCACCATTTCTCTCTTTTCCCTCAAGCCTTCGTATGCTGAGCCTGCTGCGAAGTGCCCCGTTCAAGCAATCGAGAATCGCGGCTTCATCCGAGATTGCCCCAGATCTCAATGTGGGTGGTTGTCGCATGTTCGCCTTCCTCTTCCAGTCAGTCGTCAAGATGTCGTTCGAACTGAACTGGGCTGTCAGGGACCGCGAACTCCACCGCAGACAGGGACTGGTAGTTGCCGCTTAGGACATCTCGACGTGAATTCCCAACCGCGCTCTCCTCCGTTAGATCATCAGATGCGCGAGCCCTCACTCGGTCACATTGGAGTCCAGACTCCTCTTCCACCAGTCGACCGCTCAAGCGAAGAGGCGTCTCTGCGTCAACCACTTGCCGACTACTTTCCCGACTCGGGACTTCGCGAGATTGTCCAAGTTCCACATTTACCGATTGATCGGCCTCGACGTTGATCACTTCCGTCTCGAAGCTTCTCAGAACCGCCGACGTAGCTCTCTGGATGCGACCCGTTGACGCCTTGATGCCCTGAACGGCTTCGGGGGCACCACCCGCCCAACCGGCGACGTACCCGAAGGAGTAATCGCTGGCGTCCATGCCGAGTGCCGCACAGATGACGTAGGCCGCGGACTCGGCTTCGAGTTCCATGAGCCCTCGCGTCAACTCCTTGGTCGCCGGGATTTCCGGGTCGTGCAAGAGGGCGTGACCGATCTCGTGCGCCAGGGTCTTCACCTGTTGGGCTCCCGAGTTGCTCGCAACCACCCGAATTCTCCCGAGCGAGTGCGTGGTGTCGCCGTTCGCTCCACTCTCGAGCGTCTCGGGCAGTCAACGCGAAAGCCAATGGTGTTCGCGAACTCGGTGAGCGTGGCGAAGACCCCCTCGGGGGCGAGACCACTCAATTTGCTTAACGTCTCGGCCAGTTCCGGTCCCTCAGTCTGGCTGATGTCAAAGACCGGCACCAACTTGAAGCCGCGAACTTCGCTCGCGCGCTCCCCTTCGATTGCGTCATCCTTCTTGTACTTCATGGGCGCGAAGATTCGCAGCGCCGATTCCTTCGCCATGACCTGGTGGTCGAGCGCCTGCCAGGTGCGGTACCCCGCCACCCGAGTGGCGTAGGGGTTCTGGAGCATGATGAGCATCGCGTTGTTGGCGCTGTAGGTAGGGAACCGGCTCTGGACATCCAGATACTGCGCCCACTTCTCGCTCGTGACGAGTTGGGTAATCCCGTCGCTCAGTGACTCGAGGAGGCCGTCGTGGTTGCGCACTCGGTCTCCTCGCTGTGGCTCGTTCTTGCTTGGCGCCACAACGGTCGCTGGCGCGCGAGCATCGCGAAGGATGTCGTCAGGTAGTTCGATCACCTCAACGGGATCGGTCACGCCGAGTCGTGTCAGATAGCCCGGCGCCAACTCGTCACAGAGATACGCGCCGCGCACCGTGCGCTTATCGAACGCCGCCCCGCGCAGGTCGGCGCCGATCAGGACCGTCTCCTCGGTCACCGCACCGAGCAGGTTCACCCCGCGAAAGTCGGCGCCCGCGGCGTTCGCCCCAGTCAGGTCGGCGAAGGCGAGGTTGCAACCCGAAAGATCGGTGAACACGAGACTGGCCCCGCGCAGGTTCGCCGATCTCAGGTCGAGTCCCGCGAGCTTGGCCCCCGAAAGGTCGGCGCCGGTGAGATTCACGCCGTAGCCGAGCAGGAAGGGCACCCCGTTGACGGTCTGGAGATAGTACGGGCGCTCGCGCCCGTCCACGTTGAGGGTGAAGACCTGATCCACCACACTCCCCTATCACAACGCAGTGAAC
>Ga0307377_10003254_pt1 | contig 18508 bp, 20 predicted proteins | sample TR3MG_FD_202535 | JGI IMG/M metagenome (GOLD analysis project Ga0307377, IMG submission 202535) | Soil microbial communities from Risofladan, Vaasa, Finland - TR-3 | ecosystem: Environmental > Terrestrial > Soil > Coastal area > Acid sulfate soil | place: Finland: Risofladan, Vaasa | collected... | reverse complement strand
AGGTTCTGTCTTCGCCGTAATTTTCGGAATAGATCACGATCTTGCCGTCGGTGCGGGGCGAGATGGCGGCAAGGGTGGCGAAGTTGATGGCGACAGGCATGACGAAGCCTTCAGCGTAGTCGGTGTGTTCACCGATGAGGTTAACGCGGCCGGGCGCGACAAAGACGGCAGGGTCGGCAGCGAAACGGGCGCGGTGCATGGAGCGAAGGACGGTAGGATCGTGCATTGCAGTCAGAACCTCTTGATTGAATTCACAACTTCACTTACCTGGACGGGCGGGGGCAACGATTTGGCGCGGAATGAGAACGTTTTCTTGTTTTATTACGAATACGCGCATTTTGATCATTCTGTCCGCTTCCCAATTGTGTCGGCGGAGGCTGCCGCGAGTCTTTCCCAGATGCGGTCGAGCCAAGCCTCATGTTCCGGCTTCATCAGGACCGAGCGCAAACAGGTGACGAGCTTTGACTCGGCAGGGTTTGCGTCTGCAGCGGACTGCGAAAACCAGGACAGCGGCAATTGTACAAGAGCCAGGTGGAGACCGCGCTGGGCGCAGGCGTCAAAGATGTTCCGGGCCAACTGCGAGGACTTTTCGGCGGTCTCGGCTGTCGGCTTCCAGACCACGATGTCGAGCTCTGGCGCTGGGGCGGCGAGGGGCTGAAATCGGTCATCGACCTGCAGACACCTGTGCAGCCCCAGAGCTGCTGCTCGGCTCTGGCTGAGGCCGCGTGCAAATTCGCCGTTGGGCAGGAGTGGCAGGAGCTGATGCGTGGCCCACAACGCGACGGCGGCGGCCCCGGCGCGGGAGCACTCCAGGCTGATTTCGCCGAGGTGCAACTGTTTTGATGTGAAGTAGGTGTAGGGGGAATCGTGCTTGTAGAAACGGCCGACGGCCGGGTCGCGGAAGAGGATGCATCCGCAGCCATAGGGCTGCAGGCCGTGCTTGTGGGGATCGATGACGATGGAGTCGGCCTGGTCCATGGCCGCGTAGGCGTGACGGGCGGGCTCGGCAAGAGTATGCGAAATCAGCTTGTAGTAGCCGCCGTAGGCCGCGTCGACGTGGATGCGGAAGCCATATTGCTGGCGAAGGGCGAGGATCTGGTCGAGCGGGTCGACGGCACCGATGGCCGTAGTGCCCAGGGTGACGACAACTGTGCCGACATCGCCTTTGCGCAGCTCGTTTTCGAGGGCTTCGAGTGAGATGCGGCCGCGGTTGTCGGAGGGGACCTGGGCGTAGTTGAGCTGGAGGACGGCGGAGATGCGGCGGTGAGTGTAGTGGGCCTGCTCGGAGCCGAGGATGCGCTTCCCCGGCGCGGACTGCCCGGCTACCCACAATGCTTCCAGGTTGGCGAGGGTGCCGCTGGAGGTGAGGTGGCCGAGATATTCATTCCAGCCGCACATTTGTGCGATCTGGCGGACAGCCTCGATCTCCATCTCTGAGCTGGCGCGGCCGCCGTCCCTTGCGTGGTTGTTGGGATTGATGGTCATGGCGAGGGCGTAGGCGGCGCGCGCGACCGGATGGGGCGGCTTGAGCATCTGGCCGGCATAGAGGGGATGGAAGTAGGGGTAATTGTCGGCGAGGCGGTGGGCGACAGAGGCGAGGATCTGTGCAATCGCTGCTGAGTCAGTGTGCTGCTGGAAGGGGGGAAGATATGTGAACTCTGCCTCGAGCAGCTCCGTGGCGCGAGATAATAGGCCGGGTACGGGATCTTGAGGCATGGCGACCTCTTACGGTATCACAGGCGGGAGATGGATTCTAAAGGGATTTATGTACTTTAGTCCCTATCGCGACGCTGCCTGCCGCAGCGAGTCCAGTTTGTCCATTGCTTTACGGGCCACCCATAGCCGGTACTCTTCTCGCTTCGCCTCTCGTGCCTCTTTCTTGAGTCCCTTTTCTAGGAGACACTCGATGCAATACGTGCCAATCCAGCGGTCAAACTTATATTCGACCCGGTGCTTAGGGCAGATGCCGCATTCTTCAAGATCGTCTTCTGCTAGTTGGGTGGCCAGCCATCGTTTTATGCGTGCGAACAGCTTCATCTCAAATCTCCAAAGGCACCGCAGTGCCAGCGACGACGTTAGGGAGTCAAGTACGTAAATCCCATTCTAAACCCGTATTGGCAAAGAGGTTCCTGAAGTGGTAAGCGCAAGGTGAGCCGATGAAGAAGAATTCATGCACTGAATTTTGACACCAATGATACACTGTTGCCAGCGTTAGAGCCGAACCGGGCGTGAGCAGTAACTCGCCCAACCAAGCAAGATTCTGCCAGTGGTCGCTCCGATTCATCCAGCGCAATTCAATCCAGGAAATACGAACGAGATGGAACAAGGTACTGTGAAGTGGTTCAATGATGCGAAAGGCTTCGGCTTTATTTCGCGCCAGAACGGTGAAGATGTGTTCGTGCACTACTCTGCGATCAATTCGAATGGTTTCAAGAGTTTGCAGGAAGGTCAAGCCGTGCAGTTCAACGTGGTGAAGGGGCCCAAGGGCTGGCAGGCTGCGGACGTACAGCCGCTCTAAGGCCGCATGGCCGGATTCCGGCAGGATCCAGCGAACACAAATGAGGGCTGGGAGCGATCCGCGCCCTCTTTTGTTTAATTTGGACTGCTGTGGCAGCGTGCGATGGCGGCAAGAGAATTTTGCGGCCATGCCAGAGACTGGCTCTTCATCTCTCCGGATTCACTCCGGCAGAACGTGGAACAGGGCAGTAGTGCACATAAAGCGATAGATAAAAGACACTCATCGACAGCAGAATAAGCGGAATTGGAAGAACCTGCACGGCATTCGCGATTTGCCTGGAGAGTCCTGTCGCGGGCAGATGCAGATGGTTGATGAATCCGAGGAGAATTGCCCAGGGCAAGGCTCCAATCGCCACAAATCCCAGCCCATTGATCAGCATTGCGAGCCGCCCGGCGAAACGACCCTCTGCCCAGAGCATGACGCAGGCCGGGACTGTGAGGATCAGGAGCATGGCGTCTATTTGGCGGTGATAGATGGGCAACATGGAGAGAGCCGCAATGACGGCCAGGCCGAGCCAGAATTTTTTGGGCGAGGGCTGCGCACGGACGGTGACGAACGCCCAGACCAGCAGGAGCGGAACGCACACAAGCAAGGTTGCGGGATTGTAGATGCGCGGATCGTCCCAGAAGAAACTGAAGACCGATTGCAGGCTGATCAACATATCGAGGCCGTGACCGCCGGTTGATGCGGGTCCCGGGTCGTTGATGCCGCCGTGCGCAGAAAATGCCTGCAAGTTGAAGTGGAGTTCCTGAATCCAGTGGGGCGATACCTGCCAGATCCAGACGAGCGCCGGCAGGCTGATGGCCACAGTCAGGACAAGGGTTTGCAGGGCGCGTTTGCGGTGGAGGCCACCGGCGAGCAAGAAAAAGAGCCAGACGAGGCCGACATCGTGGGGCTTGACGGCCAGGCTGATTGCCAGGCACAGGATGCCGGCCCAGACAAACCGGTCACGAAGAAAACACCAGACGGCCACCACGCAGAGGCTCACGACAATTCCAGCAACATTGCCGCAGATAAGCACTAATTCACTGTTCGCGAGCAAAAAACAGAGCAACGCGCCCGTCGGCGTGGGTGCATAACGCTCGCTGAGATTCCAGATGAGGAATGAAGCAAAGATGAAACTGCCGGCCGTGAGCGCCATCCAGAGGATGTGCGCCGGCCCCCAGGGCAACAATGCCATCGGAACCGAGAGCAGGAACGCGGTGGGCGGGTAGACATTCTGCGTCGCGATCTGGAGATTGCTCACCGAATTGAGAAAGCGGCTTGCTCCCTCGGCCCGATAGAAGCGCATGACTTCGCTTTGGTTGTAAGGGTCACAGTGCTGGATCAGACAGCGGGCCGGGTAGTAGAGCGCCCGGAAATCTGCCAGAGAGGAGGTGCCGGCATTCTCGAGAGCGCCGCCTAGAAGAAGAAAGACCAGGGATCCCAGTACGAGCAGATAGAGGCCATCGAGCCGCGTTCTTTTCATGCCGAGCCTTTCTCTGTCTGAACTGCGGGAAGTTGCCGGCGGGTCAAGCTGCCGATGGGCGCCAACGGACAGAGGCGTCCCTGCGCGATGACGCTCGATCAAGCTAAATATACAATTCCGCGCGGGCGGCGCCTCGGAGAAGCGCAGTGCACACAGTTACTCCTGAGATACACATGCTTGATCCGGAGTGAGCGCACGCATAGCATCGAGAAAAATTGATCCGCTTCATCGCTTCATTCAAAGAGAGATTATGGAAGCCAAGTGCCTGTCCGTGGTTGTTCCGGTTTACAACGAGGAACAGACCCTCGCCGCAATTGTCGAGAAGATTCTTGAGCTTCCGCAGTTGCTTGAGATCGTGATTGTGGACGATTGCTCCACCGATCGGACATCGCAGATCCTTGCCGGCCTGAGCGCCAAATACGGGGAGATTCGGGCCGCGCGTCACGACCGAAATCGGGGAAAGACGGAGGCGCTCAAGACAGGTTTCAGGCTTACCAAAGGGGACATTGTTATCGTTCAGGACGCCGATCTGGAATACGATCCGCAGGAAATTCCCGATTTGATTGCTCCGATTCTCGCGGGGCACGCGGATGTCGTCTTCGGCTCTCGCTTCCTGGTACGAAAAGCTTCGCGCGTCTTGTACTTTTATCATTTTCTCGGCAACAAGTTTCTGACGTTTCTATCGAACCTTCTGACCAACATCAACCTTACGGATGTGGAGACCTGCTACAAGGCTTTCCGCGGCGATATTATCCGGCAGATGCGGATTGACTCGCGCGCGTTCGGCTTTGAAATCGAAGTGACGGCCAAGGTGGCCAAACTGAAATGCGCTATCTACGAAGCGCCGATCAGCTACTACGGCCGAACCTACGAGGAAGGCAAAAAGATAACGGGATGGGACGGGTTAGCGGCGATTTATTACATCGTGCGCTTCAACTTGTTCTGCTCGCTGGAGCGCAGTTACCATCACCGGCCCCTATTCGGCCGCGCTGCGATTGCACTGGAGCAGGCCGGCAGCGGAGGGCCAAAAGAAGGCTAAGGCGAGGACTCGCAGCGCTCTAGTTGAGCCGCCAGAACGCGGCGTTCAAAATTGCGGCAAAGGTGACCCATGCCCAATAGGGCGCCATGAGCCACGCAGCGAGCGGCTGAATTCGGTTGAATAGCAGGGTGGTTGCTGCGATGAAAACCCAGAGCAGGACGATTTCTGCGAGGGCGGCACCGATGGCATGCTGGTGGAAGAAGATCCAGGACCAGGCAAGGTTCAAGGCCAGTTGCGCCAGAAACAGACCCAGGGCCCATGTGCGCATGGGTGAAGGGGCCAACAGCCATACGCGCCAGACGGCGATGGCCATGAGTGCGTAAAGCAGAGACCAGACGGGGCCAAAGACCCAATTGGGCGGGGCGATTGCGGGCCGGGTGAGAGTGCCATACCATCCGCTGACCTCTCCGACTGTCCAGCGCCCACCGATGGCCGCGACCGCAAAGCAAAGTCCTGACCAGAATAAGAATGCAATCCCGCGCATGCGGCCTCTTTTCGTTTGCAAGGACATCGGCTCCAGGCTGATGGGCGGCATTCCACGGCCCTGCCGCACGTTGGACGCGTGGTTTTGCGCGGTCAAACCGGCGCTCAGCCTTGCATACAGGCGATTGTATTTGCAGGAGGCCGAGGACAGCAGAGATTTGCTGGTTTGGGAGGGGACACGCTTGCTGGAGATCGCAGCTTATACGGGCGGGTCTGGTTTCTGCGTCGACGGAGGCCAGGTGCTGTGGCTAAAGATCCCAGGTGGGCACGGAACAAGGCACTGCAACGTCAGCCATGGAGTTGATAGTTGAAATTCCAGGGGACGGTCTCAGCCAAAGCTTACGTGCCGTGCCGTCCCCACGGGCCTATTGTTCGTGCATTATTTGTTTGGGGTTATCCCACCCGTACCCTGATTAACCGGGGCGCTGTGAATAGAGTTGCCATCCCAAAGCTGCCCACACACTTCATGCAACTTCTCCTCGCTCGGATCAGGCGGCAGCTTGGCAAGGCATGGTTTCAGCTTCTCTAAGAGGGCATCGTAACGGGCTTTAAGCCCAGCCAGTTTGGCTTCGTTTTCCTCGTTTTGAGCGTTATACGCCTTCTGGGCCACCATGTACTTTTCGGTCTTGTCCGAGATAATCTTTTGGAGTTCGCGGAATTTGTCTGCGGTCGCGGCAAGATTGGCCTTGCGACTTGCCAGGGAAGCCTGCTGATCGATAAGTTGCTGATGAACCGCATCGAGTCTGTTCTTCTCCTGGTTGTACCGGTCACACGCATTACTACCCTGCGAATAGGTGCACTTGTGGGCGTTATGGGCATCCACAGCCTTATCCTGGGCAGCACCGGCCTGATCAAACGCATCTATGTCCATCTGATATTCGGCAAGGTCTGCTTTGTACTGGGTCGCTCCCTTGGCGAGTGCAGCATTGCCTAAATTGATGTCATCCAACTGTTGGCTGAGATCCGCGAACGTCTTTCTGTTCGCTTCTCTAACAGCGAGAAATGGAGCGGCTTCGGTATTGATTGCCGCCATTTGGTCCTTAATGGACTGCCCGTGCGCATTCGCAGGAACAATCATCAAAACGGAAACGGAAAAAAGAGCCAGTGCGACACATTTCATAAACTCTCCTCTATACCATCCGTGCTCTTGCATAGTGCTTGCATCTCGGCCCCACGCGCGCCGGAGCGATCCCGGACAGGAAGGATAGGGTATGGCAATGTCGCCATGGCTGAACATTCCCTTATCGCGGCAAGGGAAGTGGACTTTCGAGGGAGTGATGGATGGCGGGTTCGGGGTAGGAGTATGGCGCATCGCGCTTAGCCGCGCGGCCTGCGGTTCTGAGACGGAGGCCAGGCGCTGTAGCTAAAGATCCCAGGTGGGTACGGCGCCAGGCAGTGCTACTCCGGCCGGTGCGCTGATGCCCATCCACTCTGGAACCGGAAAGCTTTCCCTGGGGTGCACCTCGGGGCCTGACCCTTTGAGGTGATGCCGGCGCAGCGCTTCCTGAATCTCATGCAGCGCCGCGGTTTTTTCGTTGCGCGATTGCCTATCCCAGAACATGACAAAGCCCAGTCCACAGACGCAGCAATGGGTTTCTGCATTCCCATTCGTGCTTTTGCATAGTACTTGCATTTCGACCTCATGCGCACCGGGGGGGATCCGGGCACGAAGGAGACGATAGTGCGGCGTTCCCATGCTTGAAAATTCCCTTATCGCGGCAAGGGACGTGGACTTTTGCGGGAGCAAGGCATGGCTATATTGGGGGAGAGGGCGCGAACAACGATTGATGATTCGGCTGTCGATTCCCGTGCTGGCTCTTCCTGTCCTTGTGCGGTTTCCTGCGGCCCACAAGGCAGGTTTCTGTTTGGGAAAACGGCGCACGGTGGTGAGGCTTCCATGTACAGCAATTGGAGAGGCGCTGTATCCTCAATGTATTGGCTGTTTTCCTTTCGCGGCCGCAATGGATTCCTCGACATTATGAGCACGCAGACAATTGCAGTACACCTGCCCGACGGGTCGATTCGCGAAGTACCGGCCGGGACAACGCCCCTTGAGATTGCCAACTCGATTTCTCCGCGTTTGGCCGCGGCATCCGTTGTCGCGCGGTTGACGCCGCTGAGTGTGGCGGCGGTGAAGTCCGCCTCAGACGAAGAGCCGTCTGAAGCCGCCATGTATGCTGCTGAGGACGCGGCTGCGCCGCGGCTTGTTGACCTGGCTACGCCGCTGACTGCAGATACTAAGCTTGAGCTGGTGACGGAGAAGGACCCGGAGGCGCTGAAGGTGGTGCGCCACTCAGCGGCGCATGTGATGGCGACGGCGGTGCTGGAACTATTTCCGGAGACCAAGCTCGGGCATGGACCGGCGACCGATTCAGGCTTCTTCTACGATTTTTATCGCGAGAAGCCGTTTACGCCGGAGGACCTGGCGCTGATTCAGGCGAAGATGGCGGAGGTTGTGGCGCGGGATGAGCCGTTCGTGCGCGAGTACGAACCCCGCGAGCAGGCGCTGGCGGAGTTTGAGCGCGACGGCGACTTTATGAAGACGCACTTCGTGACCAAGTTTACCGAGCCTGGTTCTGAGGTGAGCTTCTATCGCAACGGAAAATTCGTTGACTTTTGCCGCGGTCCGCATGTGCCCTCGACTGGCAGGGTGAAGGCTGTAAAGGTGACGACGCTGGCTGGGGCTTACTGGCTGGGCGATGAAAAGAATCCGCAGTTGCAGCGCGTGTATGGGACGGCCTTCTTTTCGCAGAAGGAGATGGACGCGCACTTTGCGCGGCTGGAAGAGGCGGCCAAGCGCGACCATCGCGTGCTGGGCAAGCAACTGGACCTTTTCAGCATTCAGGAGCTGGCCGGAGCGGGGCTGATCTTCTGGCATCCGAAGGGCGCCATGATTCGCAAGATCATGGAGGACTGGATGCGGGACGAGTGCGTACGACGCGGCTATCAGCTTGTGTATACGCCGCACGTGGCGCGCGTGAACCTGTGGCAGACGTCGGGGCACGAAGGCTTTTACGCGGGCAACATGTTTACGCCGATGGAACTGGACGATGCGAACTATCGCATGAAGCCGATGAACTGCCCGTTCCACATTCTCATCTACAAGAATTCGCCGAAGAGCTATCGCGACTTGCCGGTGCGCTATGCAGAGCTGGGCAACGTGTACCGCTACGAGCGCTCGGGCACGATGCACGGCTTGCTGCGCGTGCGCGGCTTTACGCAGGACGACGCGCATATTTTCTGCACGCCGGGACAGATTGAAGACGAAGTTGTGGCCTGCATCGATTTTGCTGAGGCGGTGTTGCAGACGTTCGGCTTCAAGGAGTTCAAGGTTGAGCTCTCGACGTGGGACCCGAACGATCGCGCTCACTATGCCGGCTCAGACGACAACTGGAATCTCGCGGTGGGGTCGCTCGAACGCGCGCTCGATCGCAAGGGGATTGCGTACAAGACGATTCCGGGCGAAGCGGCGTTTTACGGGCCGAAGATCGATGTGAAGCTTGTCGATGTGCTGGGGCGGTTGTGGCAGCTTTCGACGGTGCAGTTTGACTTTAATTTGCCGGCGCGATTCGAGCTTGAGTATGTGGGCGAAGACGGCGGACGGCATCAGCCGGTGATGGTGCATCGAGCGCTGTTCGGGTCGGTAGAAAGATTTTTTGGCGTGCTGATTGAGCACTATGCTGGAGCGTTTCCGCTGTGGCTGGCGCCGGTGCAGGTTGGGCTGGTGCCGATCAGCGAGAAGCACAAGTCTTACGCAGAAAAGGTGGAGAAGGCGCTGAAGGACGCGGGCCTGCGCGTGGAAGTGGACGACCGCAACGAGAAGATGAATGCGAAGATCCGCGATTTTGCGAATCAGAAGACGCCTTACATTCTTGTGTTTGGCGACAAGGAAGAAGCGGCGGATGCGGTGAGCGTGCGCACGCGCGGCAAGGGTGATCAGGGATCGATGCCGTTGGCGGAGTTTATCGCGAAGGCGCAGGGGCTGGTGGGGGAGAAGTCGACAGAGCTTTGAGGATTGAGCAGTCAGACTACTAATATCCCTTCAAACTCTCGATTGCAGGTAACCGAATGGTTTGTCGGACCCAGCCAAAGAGTAGACCTCTAATGTGCTGATTTTTCCCTTGGTCTGGAAAAGCATGACGCCCACTTGTTCGCCGTCCACCTCTGCGAGCCAGTCGCTGATCAGTTGCTCGCCCTTTCGCTCAACGGGGACGCCATCGAGCGCAAAATCGACAGTGGACACCCGCATTTGCATTTTCCAGCAACGGTCAACCTCTCGATCTGAGAGGAGAGATCGCCAACATCCCTGTGGGCGTTCTCAATAAGCCATCGGACCACCTCACGCTCCTGCTGGGTCAGCGGACGCCGAATCGGCTCATAGAATTTGTTTGAATCTAAGGCCATTCTCGAATTTTTCGACCTGGTCCAATTTCACAAAGAACCCAGCAGCTGAACTACGCGTTGATAGCCATGCCTTCGACGGCGGCGTAGGCGTCGAGCATGGACTCGGCGAGCGTGGGGTGGGCGTGGATGGTGAACATCATCTCTTCGACTGTGCCTTCGAGTTCGAGGACGGCTACGGCTTCGGCTATGATTTCGGTTGCCTGGGGGCCGAGGATGTGGACGCCGAGGATTTCGCCGTACTTCGCATCAGAAACGATCTTGACGAAGCCGTCGTGGCTGCCGACGATGGTGGCCTTGGAGTTGCCCGCGAAGGGGAACTTGCCGATTTTCACGTCGTAGCCTTTTTCTTTGGCCTGGGTTTCCGTGAGTCCTACAGAGCCTATTTGCGGCTCTGTGTAGGTGCAGCCGGGGATGCGGTCGCGGCGCAAGGGGCGGAAGGGACGACCAGCGATTTTGGCGACGGCGACCATGCCGCTCATGGAGCCAACGTGGGCAAGCTGCGGCAGGCCGAAGACGATGTCGCCCACTGCGTAGACGCCGGGCTCGGCGGTCTGCTGGGCTTCGTTGACTTTGATGAGGCCGCGGTCGAGTTCGACTTTGGTTTTCTCGAGGCCGATGTTTTCTGTGCGTCCGGCGCGGCCTACGGCGATGAGGACCTTCTCGGCTTCCTTGATCTGGGGTTTGCCGTTGGCGTCGGTGTATGAGACTTTGACGCCGTCGGCGGTCTTCTCGACTTTTTCAACTTTTGCGCCGGTGTTGATGTCGATGCCGCGCTTTTTGAACACGCGCGTGATCTCTTTGGAGATTTCTTCGTCTTCGACGGGGACGACGCGGGGGAGGAATTCGAGAATGGTGACGTCTGTGCCGAAGCTGCGGAAGATGGAGCTGAACTCCATGCCTACCGCGCCCGCGCCGATGACGATGAGGGATTTGGGAACGCGGTCGATGGAGAGGATTTCGATGTTGGTGAGGATGCTGGTGTCGGCCTCGAGGCCGGGGAGCATTTTGGCGGAGGAGCCGGTGGCCAGGATTACGTTTTTAGCTTTCACCTGAGTCGCCGCGCCGTCTGTCGCTGTGACCGCGACTGTATGGACGCCGGCCTGGGCGGGGCCAGTGAGTTTGCCCGAACCGGCAATGACGGCGATCTTGTGTTTTTTCATCAGGAAATCGAGGCCCTTGGCGTGCTTGGCGACGATGGAGTTTTTGCGGTTGAGGACGGCAGGCCAATCGAGGGTGGGGGCGCTGCCCTCGCCGAGTTTGATGCCGAATTCGGCGGCGTGCTTGAGGTGGTCCCAGATTTCGGCGTTGAACAGGAGGGCCTTGGTGGGAACGCAGCCGACGTGGAGGCAGGTGCCGCCGAGTTTGGGGGCGTTGTCGATGAGGGCGACTTTGAGGCCGTACTCTGCGCCGCGGATGGCGGCGGTATAGCCGGCCGGGCCGCCGCCGACGATGGCTACGTCGTAGATGATTTCTGTCTCTGGCAAAGGGAACTCCGTTCCGGGACGCTGCCGACTTGCTGCAAACGCCTCATTCCAAGATTCAGTTTAATGGATGAGTGGTGGGGTCGCTGCGGTTCCGCATGCGGTTGAAGGCATTTGGAGAGACAGGGGCTTACAGATTTTGCTGGACGAGCTCGGCGGCAGCGCGTTGGGTTTCCGGGTCGTCGCCGAAGCTGGCGAGCCAGTGGACATCCGGCTCGCGACGAAACCAGGTGAGCTGGCGCTTGGCGTAGTTGCGGTGGCCTTGCTGGGCGGCGACGATGGCGGCTTCGAGCGCTGAAGCGCCCGACAGGACGGTCAACGCCTGGCGGTAGCCGAGGGAGTCGAGGGCTTTGACCGGTCCGTAGATGTCGAGGAGGGCGCGGGTTTCGTCGACGAGGCCGGAGGCAAACATGGCGGCGGCGCGGCGGTTGAGGCGGTCGTAGAGTTGCGGGCGAGGCGGGTTGAGGCCGATGCGCAGGATGCGGAAACCGGTGAGCGGATCGCGTGCCATGAATTCAGACAGCGGCTTGCGGGCAGCGAGGCAGACTTCAATGGCGCGGATCAGCTTGGGTGTGTCGTTGGCGTGGATGCGGGCGGCGGAGGCTGGGTCAAGTTTGGTCAGGAGACGGTGCAGCCAGTTTTTTTCGTGCTTTAACTGAGATTGGACAAGCCGGGCGCGAAGATCGACCTGGCGGGCGGGACCGGCGAAGAGGCCTTCGGTGAGGGCGCGCAGGTAGAGGCCGGTTCCGCCTGTGACGAGGGGGAGATGGGAGCGAGAGGCGATTGCGTGCAGTGCGGCGCGGGCCTGGCGGCTGTATTCGCCGGCGGTGAAGGGCTGGTAAGGGTTGGCGACGTCGATGAGGTGATGCGGCAGGAGGGCGCGCTCCTGGCTGGTGGGTTTGGCGGTGCCGAGATCCATGCCGCGATAGACGGCGACCGAGTCGCAACTGACGATTTCGCCGGCGAAGCGCTGGCCGAGGGCGAGAGAGAGGGCGGTTTTGCCGCTGCCGGTGGGGCCGAGGAGGAGAACGGCTAAGGGTTCTGTCGCGGCGGAGCCGCTGTTCGCCCTCCGCGCAGGAGGCTCACCAGGACTCATGGCCGCCACCAGCCGGGCGGGAAGATCCATTTGGGATTGGTGTGGAAGAGCCACCAGACGAGAATTGCCGCGACGATGAACAACAAGCCAAAAACCTGGTTGCGACGGTAGCGCCGCGTTTGCTCGAAGCGGCGGGCTTGCTCGGCCATTTGCTCGTGATGGGGCTTGATGCGGGTTTCAACCATTGCGAATTACCGCCCTTTGGGAAGAGCGCGGGGAATTTCCTGAATTCCGTGCCGGAGCGAATCGAGCAAATTCTCCGGGAATACGGCTGTCTGTCTGGTCCATTCAAAGAGAGTGGCCGCTGCATCTGGAATTAGCTCAGACCATTGTTCATTGGTCTTTGAGTCCTTATAGGATTCTTCCTCCCTAAGAATCCGCTCAGATGCTCCTCTTGAGACTAGATAAAGTATCCAGGTTTCTATACTCCATTTGGGAATCAACCTGGCGATTGGGTCGTTCGCGGGATCGAGTTTCGGCTGGTTTGCAGCAATCAAAGCAGTATCCAGTTCGCCAAGGTGCGTTTGCACGGAAAGTTTGTCTGCATCGATGAGAACGAACATCCCAGTTGACGCTCGCGAATTTCTGACTCGGCATTTCTTCGCTTGTCGCGCAAAGTTTTTACGCACCCACTGTTCCGCGCTCCCATGGCCCGAGGGAGATACTTCAACCCTGATCTTGTTTTGATTAAAGCCCGCTTTCCTCAGGAACCGATTGATGAATTGCTTCTGCCGTTGATCTTCCGCCAGAACCAGAACCAGCGATGGGCTACTCATTCTCCCAGCCCCGCGCGATCAACTCCGATGGCTGCAGAAGGCCGTCTGGATCGGTCTTAAACTTGTGGGCTCGAACCTGACCGTTCCCTTCGCGGGAGAAAAGCAGACCGTATTCTTGCGCCCATTGATTGAGTATCTCCGGGTGATGGGAAATTAGAATTAGTTGGCCCTTGTGATCTTCTACAGCTTCTTCGGCGGCTAGTAGCCATGGCTGAATCTCCCGCAAGGAGATGTAGTTATCCGGCTCGTCTAGGAACACCGTATTCCCCTTTGCTATTAGGGCATGCAAAATCATGTACAAAGCAATCAGCTGACGTTGACCATCTGAAAGTTCCGACAGTGAGTACGCGATCTTCTTCTTACCCGCTTGCAGGAAATTGGCTCGAAGAATGCGACTATTAATTCCCAATTGATCCAACTGCAATGAGACAAATCCTTCTAAGACATCTCCAAGCGAGTTGATAGTCGCTAGATTTGCACCAGGGTCAGCCTGTACTAGGTGGCGATACCAATCCGCCAAATTCTCAAGCTCGTCCTCCGGAAGCGCGTCTTCGCCCTCTGCTGTGTCCGCCATGGCATCTGGGTAGGCATCTATGCGAAGGCAGTGAACGTGCTCGATCCATCCCAGGAACCGATCCACAGATACGTTGTTCAATCGAGCAAGATAAAGCGATGAATTGGTCATTTTCCATGGCAAAGTGGATGGCGCATCGGCACCGCCGCCAAAGAAATGAATCATGCCATCCACTTGCTCAAATACGAGGTTTTCTGCCACTTTAAGGCTTTCAGAACGAACCGTCGAAATAGGCGAATTTGGAGCAAAGCGGTTCTCGACGCGATATGTATAACTCTTCCCGTCGAGCAGGGCCTCTACCTCGAAAACCTGCTCGGAAAGCGCAAGCCAGCGGGTACGGGTGGTATCAAGGAAGGGGTTTTCAGCCCCGTGCAGAAAGTGTTTTAAGAAACGAATCGCATCTAGCAGGGACGACTTGCCGCTGCCATTTGCTCCAAGCAGCAATTGCTTTCGCTCCGGTTTGTACTCGAAGTTCACGAAACACCGGAAGTTGTCGATATACAGACGCTTCAGCATGGCAGGATTATACGTCGAATGCCCTCCGTCTACCCTCACGTTTGACTTCCGCCCCCCGCATTGCCGACCATAGGCTTTTGGACATCGGCTAAGCCGATGGAGAAGGTGTGCTGCAATGAAGGTCTTGATCCTTGGTTCGGGGGGCCGCGAACATGCGCTGGCCTGGGCGGTAAAGCGGAGCGAGCGGGTTACGGAGGTTGTTTGCGCGCCGGGCAATGGCGGGATTGCGCAGGTGGCGCGGTGCGTTGCCGTGGACCTGAAGGATCTTGGCGCGATGGTGGGGCTGGTTGAGGCCGAGCGGCCGGAACTGACGATTGTGGGACCGGAGCTGCCGCTTTCGCTGGGGATTGTGGACGCCTTGCAGGAGCGCGGCCTGCGCGTGTTTGGACCGACGCGAGCTGCGGCCATGCTGGAGACGAGCAAGGGATTTTCGAAGCAGTTTCTGCAGCGGCACAACATTCCTACGGGCAATTTTGCGGTCTGCTCGACGTTGGCCGAGGTGGAAAAGGCAACTGACTTTTTCCACGCGCCGATTGTGGTGAAGGCGGATGGGCTTGCCGCGGGCAAGGGCGTGATTATCTGCCCTTCGCGGCACACGGCAGTGGAGGCGGCGCAGGGGTTGTTTAGCGGAGCCTTGCTGGGCGAGACTACACAGCAGGTGGTGATTGAGGAGTTTCTGGAAGGTGAGGAAGTGAGCTTTCTTTGCCTGAGCGACGGGACGCATGTGACGCCGCTGGTTCCGGCGCAGGACCACAAGCGCGTAGGCGAGGGCGACACGGGGCCGAACACGGGCGGGATGGGCGTTTACTCGACGGACGATCTGCTGGAACCCGGAATGACGGAGTGGATTCTGCACCATATTGCCGAGCCGACGATTCGCGGGATGGCGGAGGAGGGCGCGCCTTTTGCCGGCGTGCTCTATTGCGGCCTGATGATGACGGCGCGGGGGCCGCAAGTGCTGGAGTTCAACGCGCGCTTTGGCGATCCGGAGACGCAGGCGCTGCTGGTGCGGCTGGAAAGCGATCTGGTGGACGCGCTGGAGGCGTGCATAGACGGACGGCTTGCGGAGACTGAGTTGCGTTGGAGCTCAGGGGCTGCGGCGTGCGTGGTGGCCAGTTCGGCGGGTTATCCGGGTAGTTACACGACGGGAATTCCGATCAGCGGGCTTGGAGCGGCGGCGCAGGTTCCGGGCGTGGAGGTATTCCACTCTGGCACTGCGCAGGTGGATGGGCAGTTGGTGACGGCCGGCGGCCGGGTGCTGGGCGTTACTGCCCAAGGAGGGTCGCTGAAGGAGGCCTTGGCGCGCGCTTACCAGGCGATGGCTGAGATTGACTTTGAGGGGATGTACTATCGGCGCGACATTGGGCACCGGGCGCTGAAGTCCTAGTACGAACTTGCGACTTGCTCGCATCAAACATTGATGTGGACGGTGAAGCGATGAGCGTTGGAGTCTCTTTAGAGGAGCTGCTGGTTTGGAATGAGGAGTCGTCCGGTTTCTGGAAAGCGCATCTTGATGACAACCCGCAGTTGCTTGAGCTTGCCTGCGACATCGGTGGAACGGCAAATGTGCAGGAGTTTGTGCGCCACATCTGGGGCGTGGAGCTGCGTTGGAGCCAGCGGCTGGCGGGACTGCCCGTGATGGCGAAGGAAGCTGCGCCCATGGGGCCGCTGGATGCGCTGTTCGATTTGCACCGCGAAGCTGTGGAGATCTTCCGCGATCTGCTGACCGCACCGGAGGAGAGCTGGGATCAGCCCTACGTTCTCGAATTGGAGTGGATTCCGCCGGAGGCGCGGTCGATGTCGCGGCGCAAGGTGGCTGCACATGCGCTGTTTCACAGCCAACGCCATTGGGCGCAGCTGGCTACTCTGGTGCGCACGGCAGGATTTCCTTCGGACTTCAAGGGGGACCTGCTTTTCAGCGCGGCGCTGCACTAATCGGCGGTTCCCGGCGCCGCAGCGAGCTTGCCATTCTTTTGAAAACAGGCGCGGCACAAGACAGGCCGACCCTGCGTGGGCTTGAAGGGAACTGTGGTCTCGGCCCCGCACTCGGAACAGGTGGTCCGGGTCTCCGGGCGAACCTTATGGTTTCCTCGAGCGCGCTTTGCCTTGCACTGCTTGCAACGCTTGGGGTCGTTTTTAAATTGTTTGTCGTTGAAAAAGATCTGCTCGCCGGCCGTAAAAATGAACTCGGCACCGCAGTCTATGCACGTCAGAACTCGATCGATGAATTCCATGGCCGGCTTCCCGAATCAGAGACTTTCACCGAAATCGGCTATGACTGAAGGACTTGCCGGTACCGGCTCCCTGATCCCGTTGACGTTGCACCGCTAGGGCCCGGGCCGCACCGAAATAAAGCGGCAACTGCAGATTTTGTCCACCCCAAAAGAGGGCGGGTTGAGGGACATTACGACATGAAGCACTTTGCGGACAAAGTGCCAAGTTAAGCGGTTACCGGCAAGCCGCCCCGAAGCTCTTTAGACTGCAGCTACATTCCACTTGCATTCCGTGGCAGCTTTCGGGGCGGCATGTGCCGCGATTGGTTAGAAAAACTAGTCCTGCTCTTTACGAGCCTTCTTGCGATTCCGCTTGCGGGCCAATGCGGCCTTTACGCGCTTTTTCTCACCGGGCTTCAGATAGTAGGAGTGACGCTTTACTTCCTTGATGATGTCTTCCTGCTGAACCTTCCGCTTAAACCGGCGTAGCGCGTTTTCGAGCGGCTCGCCTTCTTGTACGCGAACCTCTGCCAAAAAATCCCACCTCCAAACCTGCCAAGTGGCATTTCTAGGATACTCGAAAAGAACGGATTATGATACCTGCATGCTACTCCCTGAAGCGAGTTTTGCACAGCAATATGCACCGATATTGGTGACGGACGCGAAAAAAGTTTGGCCTCTTATTCCATATGATGAAAGTGTCTGGTGGAATTGACGGAGAATACTGGATGGGGTTTACGGCCAAGCCGTTTATTTCTACACTCTGAATGGGCAGACTCAGTGGCCCGGGAGGTTGCACAGCCGTGATTCGCAGCTACCAGGGGCTAAGGCCCCAGTTTCCGTCCAGTTGCTACATCGATGTTTCCGCGCAGCTTATCGGCGATGTGACCCTTGGCGATCGCTCTTCGGTTTGGATGAACGCGGTTTTGCGGGGTGACGTGAATTCGATCCGCGTGGGCTCGTGCTCGAATGTTCAGGACTGCGCGGTGTTGCATGGCCAGCGCAACCTGTACCCGGTGATTGTGGGCGACTGGGTCACGATCGGCCACAACGCGACCGTGCACGGCTGCACGGTGGGAGATATGGTGGTGATCGGCATGGGCGCCACTGTCCTCAACAACTCGCGCATTGGTGAGGGCTGCATTATTGCTGCCGGTTCCGTGGTTCCGGAGAATACCGTTGTTCCACCGCGAACGCTGTGGGCCGGCGTTCCCGCCAAGATGCGCAGGGAAATTACGGATAAGGATTACGCGCTGATCCGTGAATACGCACAGAATTACCTGGACTACGTTGAGATCTACCTGAAGGAGCCGGGGAATTAGACTGGTTCAATGCAGCGCGATACGCAGGAAGAGGTGGTGGTGAGCAGTTTCCACTTGAGGAGGACGTCTATGTCCGCAGGTTCGGGGTTCTGTCGGCTGCGTTTGGGGGGCTCGAGGCATGTTCTTGCGGTGTGCTGTGCCGTGCTTGCGCTTGGCTTTTGCGTGGCGGGCCGTTGCGCGACGCCTAGCGGGCCAAATCCGGAGCCGAATGCAGGGAGCAGCGCCGATCCGGTGCCGGACGCTCCGGTGCCCCAGTTTGGCGACGATTCCGGGCCCGGTGGGAAGGTCTCGGTCAAGCTGCGCGACACTCCGCTTAACATTCTGAAGGACCAGCAGGCGATCTGGACCAGCCCCGGCCGCGTTCGCGAACACAACCTGACCTATCTGTTGCCTTTGGGTCTTGCCACAGCGTTGGCGATCACGACGGATCACCAGGTGATGTCTTCAGCCAGGCTCCAGAACCCCTCGCTGAACAGCCACGCGGTGACAGCCTCAAATGGGCTGCTGGGCGCCTTTGTGGTGGCTCCGGTGGCGCTTTACGGCCTGGGGCATTTTCGCCACGACGAACACGCCACCGAAGCAGGACTGCTGGGCGGAGAGGCGATGGTGGACAGTCTG
>Ga0307377_10003253_pt1 | contig 18509 bp, 14 predicted proteins | sample TR3MG_FD_202535 | JGI IMG/M metagenome (GOLD analysis project Ga0307377, IMG submission 202535) | Soil microbial communities from Risofladan, Vaasa, Finland - TR-3 | ecosystem: Environmental > Terrestrial > Soil > Coastal area > Acid sulfate soil | place: Finland: Risofladan, Vaasa | collected... | reverse complement strand
TACTGAAGATGTCATGTGCATACTCTCCAAAATGAGCCTGAGAGTGTATTTTTCCAGGAACCTGACTTTGATATATACTCCATTTACGTGCTACCAGGAATGAGATGGTACATACCCACATACTGGGCATAAGAAGTTCATAATTACCGGTAAGCTCACTTACCATTATTATTGTGGAAATAGGAGTATTGGCGGCAGCTGCAAAAAAACCTGCCATACCAACAATGGCAAATGTTGCAGGATAAAGAGTAAAACCTGGAAAAATGAACTGAAGTAAGTATCCTGAGGCTGCACCCAACGTCCCGCCGATCACCATCGAGGGTCCAAATACCCCTGCACTTCCTCCTGACCCGATTGTAAAAGAGGTGGCTAAAATCTTTCCAGCTGCTACCAGCAATAATATTCCCAATCCAATTTTGGAGATACCGTTCTGCATAATTTCCTGCAAAATTCCATATCCCCCTCCCATTATATCGACAGTGAATTTTTGATCACCTGTAACCTTCATCATTAATAATACCAGACCTCCAGTTAGCAAACCCCCAATAAGAGGTTTTATGTATTTTGGAATATTCCAGTCTGTAAAGATTTTTCTGATACCATAAAAAGATTTTACAAATATAAGTGCTGCAAAGGCAAGGATTAATGCCTCAATAGTATACGGAATAAGTTCCAGGGGTTGAGTAAAACCATGTTGGCCCGCGTAGGAAAAAATATGATCCCAACCATACCGGAAAGAATAAACTGAAAATGCAATGATAGATGAAACAGCTGCAGGCAGGATAACTTCCGCTTCAAGTTCGGAGGAAGAATAAAGGACCTCAGCAGCAAAAATAGCACCTGCCAGCGGTGCTCTAAATATACTTCCTATACCTGCACCCATACCAGCAGCTAATAACCACCTCCGTGTTTTGGCATCAAAATTAAGGCGTGTAGCAAGGAAGCTTCCGAAACCGGCACCAATCTGGGCAATAGGTCCCTCTCGTCCTCCTGAGCCACCTGTACCTATTGTAATCACTGATGCCAGTAGTTTTATAATGGGAACTGATGGTCTTATGATGCCACGTTTACGATGAAATGCTTTTATAGCTTCATCTGTACCATGTCCTTCTGCTTCCGGAGCAAATTTATTGATTAGTAATCCTGCGACCAGTCCTCCTATCGCAGGGAGAAGAACGATAAGGTAAGGGTTGAAATTGCCTGTTAAAAATCTTGAAATTTCCTGCTCACCACCAGGTGATGATGGACTCAATCCCATAAGATGATTAATTGAAAACTCTTTAACGTACACCAGAAGGGACTGAAACAGGATGGCTCCCAGACCGCTTATAACACCTACTATTGAACCGAGTAGAAGCCATCTGGCAGCTGACCTGAAGTCAAATTCTTTATTAAAGTATTGCCACCTGAATAACCTCATAAATTAGTAAATGAATCACATTTTTTAAATCCTCGCAAATGTAATATTTTTATTCACTTTTCATCTTCAGCTTTGTTTAGAATAACTGATTCTTTCAAACGGAAAGAGATTAAAATACTCAAAATCATTAAACCGATTAGTATAACCAAAGATTTGGTCATTGAACCTGTTATTGAAGATTTTAAAATATCCATTCCAAAGATAAACGCTATTCCGGATATCTGACCCATCAATAGAAGCATGCCATTTGAAGTACCTTCCGAAGCAGGATATGTTATTTCTGCACCATATTGGAATCCTATCGGTCCGGAACTAAGCAGGAAAAACCCGAGAACCATACCGGATGAAAGCAACAGCCAATAGTTGGTGGCAAATGTTATGCCCACTAACCCGGCAGTTGCTCCCATAAGGGCAGCAATAATGAATGGAGTTCTCTTTTTGTAATGGTCAGAAAGCACAGGAATTATGATAGCTCCTATTATCCCTCCTAAAATCATTAATCCTCCAGTAATTCCAGCCTGAGTAGCTGAAAAGCCTCGTGGTCTTAAAATGTCCTCTATCCAGGTAGTTACACTATTAAATACTCCCAATCCAATGAAAAATATAACCATCAGCCAGATAAAGTCCCGTGTCCGGAAGGTAAGTTTGAACCCATCAAAAACCAACGCACGTTCCTCCTGATCGGGACGACAAGGAGCTGTAGGTGGGCTCTCTTTTATTAATACAATAAAAAGAAATGCTGCTACAATAGAAATTATTCCATAGGTGAAGAGCATTTCTTCAATACCAAATCCAAGAACAAGATAAGGTGTAAGGATCATTCCTGTCAATATTCCAATATACATCGCAAGCGATCCCATGCCAACTGCTGTAGCACGTTCCTCAATAGGAAACCATCTGGCTGCCAGTTTGGTAAGAGCATTTAGAATGAAAGGCTGCCCAATGGCTATTCCAATTTGTGCCATTAAAAGAAGATTGTAATCAGTGCCGGCAAATCCACGAATTAAGCCAAAAAGGCCGGTAAAAACCGCACCTATACCAACTCCTATACGAATACCGTATTTATCGATTATCCATGAAGCAGGAATTGACACAACTATATAAACGATCATGAAACTCATAGAAAGAATCCCAATTTTAAGGTCATTGACACCAAAAAAACTTGCGGCATCACTTGTTATTGGAGCAAAAGTGATCCATAAGAGTTGATTTACAGCAACTATCAACATATATACAATGAGAATGATCCATCGGCTATTATAAACCTTGAAATTTGATTGTGGCATGATATTAAATAATTTTAATATTGAGTTAACAGGGAAGATTTTCTGAAAAATTCTGAAAAGACAACTGAAGCAGCCATACTTACATTCAGTGATTCGATACCAGGTTTTGCGCTGGTCGCACCAGGAATTTTTATTTTTTCTGTAATAAACGGAATAAGCTCTTCAGAAATACCAATTGATTCATTTCCTAAAAGAATAATACCTTTTTGATCAAGTTTATTATTGTATATAGATTCTCCTTCAAGCATAGTTCCGAATACGGGTATCTTCTTTTCATTTGCTTGAATAACAAGGCTTTTAAGATTGGAATAATAGACATTAACATGCAAAATTGCACCCATGCTTGCCTGTATCACTTTTGGATTGTACACATTCACACAATCTAAAGAGCATACAATGTTTTTAATGCCAAACCAGGCCGCCGCTCTTATTATAGTGCCCATATTGCCAGGATCCTGTATACAGTCAAGAGCTACACATAGTTCATCGAGTATCTTTGAACTGTCGAAACTACTTTCAAACACTGGTACAACTGCAATGGCACTATGCGGTGTCTTTAATGTGCTGATATTTTTAAGTTCATCATAGCTGGCATCTACAATATCGATAACAAACCTGGTCATGTCAACTGAAAGTGTGTTAAGGAATTCCGGTTTAGCCAGAAGAGTCTTAATTGTAATTTTAGCTTTAAGAAATTCTTTAACCAGTTTGTCTCCTTCAATAACGAATAATCCTTCTTTATCTCTTAACTTTTTTTTCTGAAGCGATATGATGAATTTGGCCTTGTTTTTGCTTATCATAGTATTATATTGTTAAATCAAAAATAAATTCCGGTAATTATTAAACATGAATTTAATTTCTTAAAAGAAAATATAGCAAGAATCCACAAAGTTATCGTAAAACATGTAAAGTATTTGGAATTACAATATTGTTTTCATCCAAATCTGGAAAAATATCACTGTTGTAAAAAAACTTTAAGGTACTTTTTAAAAAACAATTGAACATATCATTGTTCTTCTCATTATTTGCGACATTTGCTGCTGGTTTTCACGACGGACAGTTATGATTATTATTGATATATTTGAGTTCAATTTTTACAAAAAAATTTGAAAAAAAGCTCTCTTCATAAAAACCGATATTATTGGGGATACAATATCATCATTATTGTAGTGCTAACTGTAATGTCATGTAATCCTACAAAATACGTTCAGGAAGGAGAGTCATTGCTTAATGAAAATCATATTATTGTAAATACTGAGGGTGTTAAGAAAAGCGATTTATTGCCTTATATAAAACAACAACCTAATAAAAAGATCTTTGGCACCAGATTTCATTTGGGCTTGTATAATCTTTCGAACATAAATAAAACTAAGTGGCCTCACGCATGGTTAAGAGAAATAGGGGAAGGACCTGTAGTTTTTGATCCTTATTCCACCATCAAGTCCAGGGAGCAGATAAAATCATATGTCGCTTCAAAGGGTTATTTTGATGGTCAGGTAATGGACACCGTAGTAACCGACAACAAGAGATCAGATGTCTCATACGAGGTTAGATTACAGCCGACATACACTATTCACAATATATTTTATGAGATTGCTGACAGTAATATCCAAAAACTTTGCTATTACGACTCGATGAATTGTGTTATTGAGAGAGGCAAACCATATGATGTTGAGGTATTGCAGGCTGAAAAATCGAGGTTTGAACGTATTGTAAGGGATCATGGGTTTTATGAGTTTTCAGGTGAGCATATTTCTTTCGGAGTTGATAGTACCATAGGAAACAGACAAGTAGATATTTATTATGGTGTGAAAAATTTCACAAAGATTGATGAATTAAACAGGATCAGCATAGTTCCACATTCAATATTCAGAGTCAGGAATATTTACATTTATCCGGATTTTGTTCCCAGAATGGCACTGGAAGAGGGTGATGTATATCTCAATAGGCTGGACACCATTAACTACAATGGTTTTTATTTTATTACCGCTAAAGGAAAGCCTGAAATCAAATATGATCTTATTCTACAATCTTTATATTTTATACCAGGGTCAACTTATAATGTAACTAATGCAGAGCAAACCCAGACACACCTTCTGACTTTAAAAGTATTCAGGCTTGTTAATATTAGTTACAATATATTTGATGAAAAGGAAGTTTTAGATGATGAAGCATTGGATCTCGACTGTAATATTCAACTTACTCTTCTAAGTCAACAGTCTTATAAGGTGGAACTTGAGGGTACCAATTCGTCTGGAAACCTGGGAGGAGCTCTGAATCTAATTTATCAGCATAAGAATATTTTCCATGGGGCTGAACTATTTAGCATGAAGCTAAAAGGAGCTTATGAGGCATTTTCTCAATCTAATAGAAACCTGGGTAATACCCAGGAATATGGGTTTGAGACAAGTCTGAGGCTACCCAGGTTTTTGCTTCCGTTTGTGGAGAAGGAAAATTTCATTAAAAAATATAATCCTTCAACCACAATACTTGCAACTTATAATTATCAGTCTATGCCTTTCTATACCAGGACCATGGCAAATGCAACATTCGGATATAGCTGGAAAGCAGGTAGTTATCAGGAGCATATAGTCAACCCACTTCAACTTAATGTTGTAAAACTATTATCAATTGATCCGGTATTTGCAGCCCGAATAGATTCCTCCTATCTGGCATATAGTTATAAGGATGTGATGATTTTTGGTGGCAACTATTCATATATATATAATAACCAGAAGATTAAAAAATCACGCGATTATTGGTTTCTACGAATTAATGCTGAAGCATCGGGTAATATACTTGCAATGATTGAGAAGTTTTCCGGCGCTGACAAAACTGATGGTGCTTATAACATACTCGGGCAGCCATTTGCGCAGTACGTCAGAACCGATTTTGATTTAAGGTATAATTATACTTTTAATGATGCAAGTTCAATTGTGTACCGTGGGTTTTTAGGGGTAGGAATACCTTATGGTAATTCAATAGCATTGCCATTTGAGAAGCAGTATTTTGGAGGAGGTGCAAATGGGATCAGAGCATGGCAGGTCAGGACGCTTGGCCCCGGCTCCTATAATCCGGGTGTCTCCAACTTCCTGAATCAGACGGCTGATATCATGATTGAAGCAAATGCCGAGTACCGGTTTAAACTTTTCTGGATATTGGAAGGTGCCCTTTTTATTGATGCTGGTAATATTTGGACCTATAACTACGACTCCTCAAGACCTGGCTCACAGTTCACATTTAATAAGTTTTATAAGGATATTGCAGTAGGAACAGGAACCGGATTCAGGTTCGACTTCAATTTTGTTATTGCAAGAGTTGACATGGGCATGAAGCTTCGCGATCCATTATTAAGTGATGGGTCTAAGTGGATTATTATGAACAGGCCATATAACTTCACTGATGATTTTGCAATAGTGTTAGGAATAGGATATCCCTTCTGATTTCGGGTAACTCATTTTTTTGTTGCATCCTTACAAAAAGTATTTCATATTACATTTATCATTTATAAAATTTGATGAAATTATTGCTGTTTAATTGAATCGAATTGTTTAAATTGCACAAAGTCTCACTGCTTTTTTGTAAAAATGAGAATAAACAGAGGTCCAGTTCGTAATTGGTTTGGGTTTTCGCGTAGGGAAAGACGATCATCTTTCACATTGCTTATAATAATTTTATTAATAATTGCGATTAGATTCATTGTACCTGAAGCAAATATGGCCATTGAAGATATCATGGTCAGCTTTTCTGATATGGATAGTTATGCAGTATCTGATAGTGGGAGAGTTTTATTAACAAGTAAACCATTTCCTTTTGACCCTAATACTGTTTCATTTGATTCCCTGATTAAGCTTGGATTTGATGTGAAAGAAGCAAATACACTAATAAATTACAGGAATAAGGGAGGAAAATTCAGACAACCTGGTGATATAAAAAAAATTTATGGGCTAGAAGAGGCTAAAGCTGAGATGTTCATGCCTTTTGTTGAAGTAGAAAAGATCGACAGGGAACAGACTGGAATGAATTCATTACAAAATCAAAGACCACTTTTAGATATTAATAGTTGCGATTCGTCAACACTAGTCCAACTGCCAGGAATAGGACCTGTTCTGTCTGTTAGGATCATTAAATTTCGTCATTTACTTGGAGGTTTTGCCAGGCTAGACCAGTTATTGGAGGTATATGGTTTGCCTGAAGAGACTTATGAACTTATTAAAGGCAGGCTAATTGTTGATACCTTAGCCCTAAAGAAGATTAAAGTTAACTCTGCTGACTATAGTGAACTATCCAGTCATCCCTATTTAGATAAATATGAAGTTACTGCCATACTCAAATACAGGGAGTTGAATGGTATGGTAAAAAGACTGAGTGATCTTATTGAAGATAACCTGATAACACATGAAAAGGCAACTAAGGTAGGGCCATATCTTTCTTTTGAATAAGAATGTTTGACCTATATTGTTCCAAATAGAGATTATTCAAATAGGAGGGTAATTACATACTCCGGTAAATTAATTTTTAGTCCGATTTTTTACGATAAATTTGGAAACAGCCTGAAAATGTCGTATATTTATTGAATACCTATTTTAATAAAGTTGATAGTTTTTTTGTTAAATCTATTTTTTGATTCATATGAATAATTTTAATCCTTAAATGTTTTGAAAAGACTTTTTCTATTTCTAACTTTGCGCCTCGTTTAAAAACTGAATTATCAATTATGATCATTGTACCATTAAAAGAGGGCGAAAACATTGAACGAGCTTTAAAAAAGTTCAAAAGAAAATTTGAAAAGACAGGAGTGATTCGTGAATTGCGTTCGCGTCAGGCTTTTATTAAGCCTTCAGTTCGTCGTAGGGAAGAAATCAAGAAGGCTATGTACGTTCAGAAGTTGCAAGAGAACGAAGAGTGATTCTCTTAAGGGCATATTAATTTTTAACATAACAGATATGGAGGTTCCTGGATGAATCATAAGGAATCGTTCTTACAATATCTGCAAATCGAAAAGCGGTATTCACCGCATACTGTCAGATCTTATTTAAATGATCTGGATCAGTTTTATTCCTTTTTATCATCATTGGATCTTCCTGTTGACCCACTAACAGTATCATCACACGATATCAGGGCATGGATTGTAGCTATGCTGAAAAATAAGTATACAACTGTAACTGTTCACAGAAAAATATCTTGTCTCAGGGTCTTTTATCGTTACTTAAGGAAAGAGGGGGTTGTAGATATTGACCCACTTGAAAAGGTTGTTTTGCCAAAACGCAAAAAGAGTCTTCCGGCTTTTGTTGAAGAAAAGGCAATGTCTGAATTGCTTGATAATTATAGTTTTGGAGATGGATTTGCAGGTATCCGGAACCGTACAATTATAGAACTGCTTTATCTGACAGGTATCAGGAGGTCAGAACTTATTGGTCTTCGAAGTGTAGATGTTGACCTGGCTGAAGGCTCTGTAAAAGTAACCGGTAAGAGAAATAAGCAACGGATAATACCCCTTGTTAAACCGTTTATTAAAAGATTAGAGGAATATATTGCCATCCGGAATGAATTTGTTACTTCATGTGACGATGGGTGGTTTTTTATTACAGACAAAGGGAACAAGTTGTATGATAAATACGTTTATAATACAGTAAATAAATATCTTGCAATGGTAACTACTATTGAGAAAAAAAGCCCCCATATTTTGCGGCATACTTTTGCTACACATATGCTTAATCGCGGAGCTGATCTTAATTCAATTAAGGAGTTGCTTGGGCATGCAAATTTATCTGCTACTCAAATATATACACACAATACATTTGAAAAACTCAGGAAAGTTTACAAACAGGCTCATCCAAGAGCTTAATTATTAATTATATAATCAGGAGGTACTACTATGAACATTCAGATTCATTCAGTGCGGTTTGATGCCGACAAAAAGCTAATCGATTTCATTCATCAGAAACTGGATAAATTGACCCAGATTGGTGAAGATATTGTAAATGCCGAGGTATATCTGAGGCTTAATAAAGATCAGGATAGGGAGAACAAAATTAGCGAAATTAAGCTGGAGTTACAAGGTGGACCTTTATTTGCAAAGAAGCAAAACAAGACATTTGAAGAAGCAACAGATGAAGCTGTAGATGCACTTAAGAAGCAGATTACCAAACACAAGCAGAAGAAGCGCGGAGTGTAGTAATTCTATTTTCAAAAATAACTTAATTTATTTTGATAAATAAAATTTAAATTCATACATTTGCAAACCGTTTTTGGAAGGTATTTTATACACTCGTGGGGCGTTCTTTAAATTGCCGATGTAGCTCAGTTGGTCAGAGCAGCTGATTTGTAATCAGCAGGTCGGGGGTTCGAATCCCTTCATCGGCTCTTGAACGATTTGTAACTGTGTGTCTTAGGAGTTAAGACTCTGTTTGAAAGGGGAGATACCAAAGCGGCCAACTGGGGCAGACTGTAACTCTGCTGGCGTATGCCTTCGTAGGTTCGAATCCTGCTCTCCCCACTTGAAACGGATAAGGACTGTATTATTGGCCGACAGGTATGCAGAATAGGAAACGGGTCTCTTTGGACGATATTAAGCGGGAGTAGCTCAGTTGGTAGAGCATTAGCCTTCCAAGCTAAGGGTCGCGGTTTCGAGTACCGTCTCCCGCTCACAAATTGAAGCCAGAGTAGCTCAGAGGTAGAGCACTTCCTTGGTAAGGAAGGGGTCGGGGGTTCAATTCCCCCCTCCGGCTCAACAGGAAATTTGATTTATAAATAGATAATAGATAAACTTAATTTAATACGCTTGGAGTTATGGCAAAAGAAAAATTTGACAGGTCGAAACCGCATGTAAATATTGGTACAATTGGTCACGTAGATCATGGTAAGACCACTTTGACTGCAGCGATCACTATGGTCCTTGCCAAAAAGGGTCTCTCTGCAATCAGGGATTTTGATTCTATTGATAATGCACCAGAAGAAAAAGAAAGGGGTATTACCATCAACACTGCTCACGTTGAATATTCAACAGCTACACGTCATTATGCACATGTTGACTGTCCAGGTCATGCTGACTATATTAAGAATATGGTTACCGGGGCTGCACAGATGGACGGTGCAATATTGGTAGTTGCTGCTGATGACGGACCTATGCCTCAGACACGTGAACATATCCTGCTGGCTCATCAGGTAAATGTACCACAGGTGCTTGTCTTTATGAATAAGGTTGATATGGTTGACGATGAAGAACTTCTTGAGCTGGTTGAGATGGAGGTTCGTGATCTTCTTAACTTCTATAAATTTGATGGCGATAACGCCCCTGTCATTCGTGGTTCTGCTCTGGGAGCAATGAACGGTGATGCTAAATGGGAAGAAAAGGTAATGGAGCTTATGGATGCAGTGGACTCATACATCCCGATTCCTCCACGTGAAAATGAGAAGCCTTTCCTCATGCCGGTTGAAGATGTTTTTTCAATTACTGGTCGCGGCACGGTTGCTACAGGTCGTATTGAAACAGGTGTTGTTAATACAGGCGATGAACTGGAATTGATTGGACTTGGAGCTAATAGACGTAAATCAGTATGTACTGGAGTTGAGATGTTCCGTAAGATTCTTGATAGAGGAGAATCCGGTGATAACGTTGGTCTACTGCTTCGTGGTGTTGATAAGAAAGAGATTAAAAGAGGAATGGTTCTTGCTAAGCCAGGTTCAATAACACCTCATACAAAAGTGAAAGCTGAGGTATATGTTCTTAAGAAAGAAGAAGGTGGACGTCATACTCCATTCCATAATAAATATCGTCCTCAGTTCTATATAAGAACACTTGATGTTACAGGTGAAATAATGCTTCCAGAGGGCACAGAAATGGTAATGCCGGGTGATAATGTTACAATATCTGTTGAACTTATCTATCCTGTTGCTGTTAATGTTGGTTTGCGTTTTGCTATCCGTGAAGGTGGTAGAACAGTTGGAGCCGGACAGATAACTGAAATAGTTGAATAAAAGTTTTGGATATATATTTGCAGGGAACAGTTGCGACTGTTCCCTGCAATATACGGGTGTAGCTCAGTTGGTAGAGCACTGGTCTCCAAAACCAGGTGTCGGGAGTTCGAGTCTCTCCTCCCGTGCAAAAATGTAAGTAATATGAACATAAAAGGATACATTCAGGAATCATTCACAGAACTTGTACATAAGGTAACCTGGCCGACATGGAGTGACCTTCAGAATAGCGCTGTTTTAGTTATGGTGGCTTCTCTCTTCATTGCTCTTATTGTTGCCGGCATCGATTTTGTTTTTAGCAGGTTAATGGAGTTCATTTACAATTTGTTATATTAAACAGGAGAAGGTTCCAATGGGTGAGAATATTAAGAAGTGGTATGTACTTCGTGCTATCGGTGGAAAAGAAAAAAAAGTTAAAGAGTACATCGATAATGAGGTAGTTCGTCTTAAACTGGAGGATTATATCTCACAGGTTCTTATTCCAACCGAAAAGGTTTACCAGATAAGAGCAGGTAAGAAAATAAGCAAGGAGAGAACATTCTTTCCGGGATATGTTCTTATTGAAGCTGTTCTTGTAGGTGAAATACCCCATCTACTCAGAAATATTCCAAATGTAATAGGATTTTTGGGTTCTCAGAATGGTGAACCTGTACCACTCAGGAAGGTTGAGATAAACCGTATTCTTGGGAAAGTTGATGAACTGAATGCCAGCGATGAGGAACTGAATGTTCCATTCTTTGTGGGTGAATCAGTTAAAGTGATTGATGGACCATTCAATAGTTTCACCGGAATAATTGAAGAGGTGAATGATGAGAAGAAAAAGCTTAAGGTGATGGTTAAAATATTCGGAAGAAAGACTCCTCTTGAGCTTAGCTTTATGCAGGTAGAAAAAGAAAATTAACAGAAGGTATTGATAGTTGTAATATTCAAAATGCTTCCTGAATAACTGTCAAGCTCTCGCAATAGACACGCAAATTTAAAATTATGGCAAAAGATGTTGCTGGAATTATCAAGTTACAGATTCGTGGCGGAAGTGCTAATCCATCACCACCTGTAGGACCTGCTTTAGGTTCAAAAGGGGTGAATATTATGGATTTCTGTAAGCAATTTAATGCGAGGACTCAGGACAAAGCTGGGAAAGTAATACCGGTTATAATAACAGTGTATAGTGATAAATCATTTAATTTTGTTACTAAAACACCACCGGTTGCTGTTCAGCTACTTGAAGTTGCTAAAACGAAGAAAGGTTCACAGGAACCTAACAGAGATAAAGTTGCCTCAATCTCCTGGGAACAGGTCAAAACAATTGCTTCGGATAAGATGGAGGACTTAAACTGCTTTACAGTTGAGTCTGCGATGCGAATGGTGGCTGGTACTGCCAGAAGTATGGGAATATCCGTAAAAGGAGCCTTTCCACAAAACAATTAATTAGAAAAAAAATGACTAAACTTACCAAAAACCAAAAGTTTGCTCTTGAAAAAATTGAGAAGGACAAACTTTATACATTGAAAGAAGCTTCTGTACTGGTTAAGGAAATAACCAAAACTAAGTTTGATGCTTCAGTCGATTTAGATGTAAGGTTAGGTATAGATCCAAGGAAATCCAATCAAATGGTTCGCGGTGTTGTTTCACTCCCTCACGGAACAGGTAAAGAGACATGTGTTCTCGTACTCTGTACTCCCGATAAAGAGGCTGAAGCAAATGAAGCCGGAGCTGACTTCGTTGGTCTTGACGAATATGTTGAAAAGATCAAAGGAGGATGGACGGATATGGATGTTATAATAACCATGCCATCTGTTATGGGAAAGGTCGGTCAGTTAGGTAGAATACTTGGTCCTCGTGGCCTGATGCCAAACCCCAAAAGTGGAACTGTTACTATGGAAATTGGGAAGGCTGTTAAAGAAGTGAAGCAGGGTAAAATTGATTTCAAAGTTGATAAAAGCGGAATCATACATACCTCAATAGGAAAAGTCTCTTTCGAACCTCAAATGATCGTCGAAAATGCCAGAGAGTTTATCTCAATGGTAAGCAAACTTAAACCAGCTGCTGCTAAGGGAACCTACATACGTAGTCTGTTTCTCTCCAGTACAATGAGTGCCGGTCTTAAGGTCGATCCTAAAGGTCTTGATGATTAATTAGTTAAGTTAAAACTTGAAAGAAAAAATGAGACGTGAAGAAAAAAATGCTATCATAGACAGCCTTGCTGAGAAATTTAAAGAGTTCAGCCACTTTTATCTGACTGATACTGCTCAGCTTAATGCCGCTGATACAAGTGACCTGAGAAGAAAATGTTTTAATAATGATATTAAACTGATTGTTGTTAAAAATACACTTCTTAAAAGAGCACTCGAGCAGTCTAATGGAAACTTTGAGGAACTATATCCGGTTCTGAAAGGTACTTCGTCCATCATGTTTACACAATCCGGAAATGTTCCTGCAAAACTTATCAGGGAATTCCGTAAAAAACATGATAAACCTGTGCTTAAAGGCGCATACGTTCAGGAGTCAGTTTATATCGGAGACAATATGCTTGAAGCACTTGTTTCTGTTAAAACAAAAGAAGAACTGATAGGTGATATTATTATGCTTTTGCAATCACCAGCCCTTAACGTTATTTCAGCCCTCCAATCAGGTGGAACAACAATTCATGGTGTTCTTGAAACACTATCAAAAAGAGAAGAATAATAAAATATAATTAAATTAAAAATCGATAAAAATGGCAGATCTTAAGAAATTTGCAGAAGAACTGGTTAACTTATCTGTAAAAGAAGTAAATGAATTAGCTACTATACTCAAAGATGAGTATGGTATAGAACCTGCTGCAGCTGCAGTTGTTGCTGCCCCGGCAGCTGGTGCTGACGTTGCTGTTGTTGAAGAAAAATCATCTTTCGATGTTATTCTTAAAGCAGCTGGTGGTCAGAAATTGCAGATTGTAAAAATGGTTAAGGATATTACCGGACTTGGACTAAAAGAGGCTAAAGCAGTAGTAGATGCTGCACCGTCTCCAGTTAAAGAAGGTATCTCCAAAGATGAAGCTGAAGCTATTAAAGGTCAATTAGAAGAAGCAGGAGCTGAAGTTGAACTTAAATAAGTTATACCTATTAGTTAGGTTATAGGTTTAGTTCCGGAATTTCCGGAACTAAGCCTTTTTGTTCTTTAAATAATAAGTTCACTTAATCTTTTAATAAATGTCCTCAAAAAATACCGAAAGAATAAGTTTTGCGTCCAGGAAAAATCTTCTTGATTACCCTGATTTTCTGGATATTCAGTTAAATTCCTTCGGTGAGTTTTTTCAATTAGGAACTACTCCCGAAAACAGGAAAAGAGAAGGACTTTTCAAGGTCTTTTCTGATAACTTTCCAATAACTGATACAAGGAACAATTTCGTTCTTGAATTTCTGGATTATTATATTGATCCTCCGCGTTATACAATAGAAGAGTGTATCGAACGCGGACTTACTTTCAGCGTTCCTCTTAAAGCAAAATTAAAACTCTATTGTACCGATCCTGAACATGAGGATTTCGATACAGTTATTCAGGATGTATATCTCGGTACAGTACCATATATGACTGAACGAGCTACATTTGTTATAAATGGTGCTGAAAGAGTTGTGGTATCACAGCTACACAGATCCCCTGGGGTCTTTTTTGGTCAAAGCGTACACGCAAATGGAACGAAGTTATATTCCGCCAGAATAATTCCTTTCAAAGGCTCCTGGATAGAATTTGCCACCGATATTAATAATGTGATGTATGCATATATCGACAGGAAGAAAAAACTGCCGGTAACAACACTTCTTCGGGCTATAGGTTTTGAAAGTGATAAAGATATTCTCGAGATATTTAACCTGGCCGATGAACATAAAGTATCAAAAACAAATATTAAAAAACTTGTTGGACGTAAACTGGCTGCCAGGGTACTAAAAACGTGGATTGAAGATTTTGTTGATGAAGATACCGGGGAAGTGGTTTCAATTGAAAGAAATGAAGTAATCCTTGACAGAGAAACGGTTATCGAATCGGAACATGTCGATATGATTGTTGACTCCGGTTCAAAAGCAATTCTTTTGCATAAAGATGATTCAACTCTTACGGATTATGCAATAATATATAACACACTTCAAAAAGATCCTTGTAATTCTGAAAAAGAGGCAGTTATCTATATATATCGTCAGCTGCGTAATGCTGAACCACCCGATGAAGCAACTGCTCGCGATGTTATTGATAAGTTGTTTTTCTCCGATAAAAGGTATGATCTTGGTGAAGTAGGTCGCTACAGGATAAATAAAAAACTGGGTCTTAGTACTGAAATGAATGTTAAGGTTCTTACCAGAGAAGATATTATCAAGATAATAGGTTACCTTATTGAACTTATTAATTCCAAGACTGATATTGATGATATAGATCATCTTAGTAACAGAAGGGTTCGAACTGTTGGTGAACAATTAGGTGCACAGTTCAGTGTTGGTCTTGCACGTATGGCTCGTACAATTCGCGAAAGAATGAATGTCAGGGATAATGAAGTGTTTACACCCGTTGACCTGATTAATTCCAAGACTCTTTCATCGGTGATAAACTCATTCTTCGGAACAAACCAGTTGTCTCAATTCATGGATCAGACCAACCCACTGGCTGAAATGACGCATAAGCGTCGTTTGTCAGCTTTGGGACCTGGAGGTCTTTCACGAGAGAGAGCTGGATTTGAAGTGAGGGATGTCCATTATACTCATTATGGTCGACTTTGTCCTATTGAAACACCTGAAGGACCAAATATTGGTCTGATATCCTCTCTTTGCGTTTATGCAAAAATCAATTCTCTTGGGTTTATCGAAACGCCATATCTTAAGGTAGAAAATTCTCAGGTTGATTTTAGTGAAAATGGGATAATATGGCTGAGTGCTGAAGAGGAAGAAGAAAAAATGATAGCACAGGCAAATGCTTCACTCCTTGAAGACGGGCATTTTGAAAATCCAAGAGCAAAATGCAGATACGAGGCTGATTATCCATTTGAGGAAGTCTCAAAGGTTGATCTGATGGATGTTGCACCTAACCAGATTGCTTCAATTGCAGCTTCGCTTATCCCATTCCTTGAACACGACGATGCAAACAGGGCACTCATGGGATCTAACATGATGCGTCAGGCTGTTCCGCTTATTAGTCCCGAAGCACCAATAGTAGGTACAGGTCTTGAAGCACAGGTGATTAAAGATAGCCGTATACTTTTCATGGCAGAAGGTGATGGAGTGGTTGAGTTTGTTGATTCAGACGAAATTGTTATCAAGTATACCCGCACAGATGAGGAGAAGTTCGTTAGCTTTGATGATGATATCAAACATTATAAACTTCCAAAATACAGGAAAACAAACCAGAGTACTTGTATCAATCTAATACCTGTGGTAAGAAAAGGTGAGAAAGTAGTTAAGGGACAGGTTCTCACTGAAGGTTATGGTACCAAGCATGGGGAACTTGCTCTCGGACGAAACCTCAAGGTGGCTTTCATGCCCTGGAAAGGTTATAACTTCGAAGATGCTATTGTTATATCGGAGAAAGTTGTTCAGGAAGATTACTTTACTTCTGTTCATATAGATGAATACCAGCTTGAAGTACGGGATACAAAACGTGGATTGGAAGAACTTACTTCCGATATACCAAACGTTAGCGAGGAAGCTACTAAAGACCTCGATGAAAATGGTCTTATCAGGATAGGAGCTCATATCAAACCCGGCGATATTCTTATAGGAAAAATAACACCGAAAGGTGAATCAGATCCCTCACCTGAAGAAAAACTTCTTCGGGCTATCTTTGGCGATAAAGCGGGTGATGTAAAAGATGCTTCTCTAAAAGCTGGTCCCTCCCTCGAAGGTGTTGTTATCAATAAAAAACTGTTCACAAGAGCTGTTAAAGACAGAAAATCTAAAGCTATCGAGAAACCTATAATTGACAAGATAGATGCAGCCTTTAACAGGAATATTGATGAACTTAGGACAAGACTTGTTGATAAACTTTTTATTCTGGTTAATGGTAAAACTTCACAAGGTGTTAGGGATTACCTGAATGTTGATGTTATTCCTAAGGGTAGTAAATTTACTCTGAAACAACTTCAGGAGGTAGACTTTTTAAATGCTAATCCTAATAAGTGGACAACTGATAAAAAGAAAAATGATAGTATCAAGCTACTTCTGCATAATTACATCATTAAATATAAAGAGGTAGATGGTATTTATAAACGGAAAAAACATAATATTACTATCGGCGATGAGTTGCCTACTGGTATAATTCGTCTTGCCAAAGTATACATCGCCAAGAAGCGTAAGGTAAAAGTAGGTGATAAGATGGCCGGTCGTCATGGAAACAAAGGTATTGTTGCCAGAATAGTACGTGCAGAGGATATGCCTTTCCTTGAGGATGGGACACCTGTTGATATTGTTTTGAATCCATTAGGTGTTCCTTCCAGAATGAACCTGGGCCAAATATACGAAACTGTTCTTGGCTGGGCAGGTCAGAAACTTGGACTTAAGTTCACAACACCAATTTTCGATGGAGCAACTATTGAACAGATAAATGATTATACCGAAGAGGCAAAAGTTCCAAAGTATGGAAAAACATACCTCTACGATGGTGGTACTGGTGAAAGATTCGACCAACCTGCAACCGTAGGTGTTATATACATGCTTAAACTTGGCCATATGGTTGACGATAAGATGCATGCTCGTTCAATTGGACCTTACTCCCTTATTACACAACAACCATTGGGTGGTAAAGCTCAGTTTGGAGGTCAACGTTTTGGTGAGATGGAAGTTTGGGCGCTCGAAGCATTTGGGGCTGCTCATATTCTCCAGGAAATACTTACAATTAAGTCTGATGATGTTGTTGGTCGTGCCAAAGCATATGAGGCAATTGTAAAAGGCGAACCAATGCCTGCTCCTGGTATTCCCGAATCACTAAATGTTCTCTTACATGAACTGAGAGGTCTTGGACTTAGTGTTATACTTGATTAAGTATTTCGTAAGGTTTTGAATTTTAGTAATAGAATAAAAAAATATTCATCATATGTCATTCAGAAGAGATACCAAACCAAAGACCAGTTACTCGAAGATATCAATAGGTCTTGCTTCACCTGAAGAAATACTTGATCGGTCAAGTGGCGAAGTACTAAAACCCGAAACAATAAATTACCGTACCTATAAACCTGAACGCGATGGTCTGTTCTGCGAAAGGATCTTTGGTCCTGTAAAAGATTACGAGTGCCATTGTGGAAAGTACAAAAGGATACGTTATAAAGGTATTGTTTGTGACCGATGCGGTGTTGAGGTTACTGAAAAGAAGGTCCGTCGCGAACGAATGGGACATATTGCTCTTGTAGTACCTGTTGCACATATATGGTACTTCCGGTCATTGCCAAATAAAATAGGGTATCTGCTTGGTCTTCCAACCAAGAAGCTTGATTCGATCATTTATTATGAGAGATATGTTGTTATCAATCCTGGTATCAAAGCCGTGGATGGGGTTAATTATCTCGATTTCCTGACCGAAGAGGAGTATCTTGAGATTGTTGAATCTCTTCCGAAAGAGAACCAGTACCTTGAAGATGATCATCCTGATAAGTTCATAGCAGATATGGGTGCAGAGGCTTTATATCAGCTTCTCGGGCGTATTGATCTGGACGATATGTCTTATTCTCTTCGCCACAGAGCTAATACAGAAACTTCTCAGCAGCGTAAGAATGAGGCACTTAAGCGGCTGCAGGTTGTTGAGGCTTTTAGAGATTCCAAATTGGTAAACAAACCTGAATGGATGATAATAAAAGTGGTTCCTGTTATTCCTCC
>Ga0307377_10003250_pt1 | contig 18515 bp, 32 predicted proteins | sample TR3MG_FD_202535 | JGI IMG/M metagenome (GOLD analysis project Ga0307377, IMG submission 202535) | Soil microbial communities from Risofladan, Vaasa, Finland - TR-3 | ecosystem: Environmental > Terrestrial > Soil > Coastal area > Acid sulfate soil | place: Finland: Risofladan, Vaasa | collected... | reverse complement strand
GAAGCACGCGTCGCTGATCTTGTAGAGCTCTTTTTTGATGTTGTGTACGCCGCTGTACAAAACTCGGACCAACATGCCCAGCTTGTCTGCGAGCTTCTCGTTGCCGCATGTGTCGAACGCACGGCTCAGGTCCCCGACACTCTCGGCAATCGCTTGGATTTCATCGAGTGTACTTTCGATCGGGGCTTCTTTCGTAGTGGTACGGCTCATATCGTCTCTCCTCGTTATGTCTACAATCTAACATACATCATGAATATGTCAAGTCCATTTTTAGAATTTAACCATGGAATGGATTCGAGGTACCGAAGGGACCCGGAGATCTTGTCACGGATTCGCCCACTAGAAGAATGTTTTTAGGAGTAGGCGGATGCGTGCACGCGCGAGCAGCGGACACCATCTGGTACAAAGAAAGAGGACCCCGACGTAAATCGTCGGAGTCCCGTTGGGAGGAGAGAGATTCTGAATATGATCAGCTCGGCTTTGCGGGCCCTGCAGGTTCAGGCTCCACCTTGTAGACGAACTTGTCCGGTAACCATGGAGGCAGCTTAGGACACTCATCAATTTTCCAGTCGGCGACAATCTGTTGAAGACCGTTCAGGATACCATTTAAGAGGGTAGGGATATAGGCTTCGGGATAGGATCTCAGGCGAGTGTCCCTCGGTGTCGGAATCCTGATGCATGCACCGTGGCGTCCCCAGTTCCAAGCAGCCCAGCCCGCGGCTCTTCTACGCCAGTCCGGCGGAAGATTTCGGGACGAGGGGACGAAGAACAGTCCGAATACCATGTTGCCGTTGTCGGCATGTGCCTGTACAACCACGTGCGCCAGTGCGCAGTCCAGTGCATTGACCTGTCTGATCCCGTATATATAGACGCGACGGTCCGAGGGCAGCGCGACGACTGGTTCTTCGATAACAAGCTCGAGCCCGGGATTCACATCAGGGTGTGCGCGGTACATCGCTCCGATGGTTCCGCCACCAGGTGCTTGAATCGAGAACAGCACCCGATTGCAGGGCACCCCGGTGTCGTCGACCACACGGGTCGCCTCGAGTACTGTCCCCCGCACGACTCCATTCACGACAACCGGCTGACCGGGCAGGCACTCGTTTCCATCGTGGTTGAACGTGTAGAGCTGGACCTGTGCGCCCCCGCTCCCTGCAACTGTACGCCTCTTGAAGAACTTGATCGGATATCCCAGATCCGTCCATACGACGCCATTCAGTGGATGGTCGTCCGGCAACACAGGCGCTGGCGGAACATCCTCCCTCGAAACCGCATTGCACGGCGTCTCTGAGATGTTGGCGCTGCCCAGACGTTTTAGACGCTCTGGCAACTCAAACTCCACAGGCACATTCAGTGGATGGAAGGCGTCCTGTGCCATATAGTTAATTCTCCTTGTAGTTGAAGACGGCTCCGGGATAAGCGGCAAGCAGTTTCTCGCGGTTCTTGAATTGCTTCCGGATGGACTTGTCGTTGTCGGGATTGACGATCCAAACCGCCAAGTTCATCTGCAACAGCTCATATCTCTTGCCGCCGATAACGAGGTATCCGACAATACTTCCATTTTTCAAAAACTTCGGCATAACTTCTCCTTTCGTGTCTGGGGGCATGCATTCAGTGCATGGCCTATAACATGTCGTCGGTGATTTTAATTCGGGGCGATGGTTCCTCTTCGAGCTTGATGTACCCGAGCCTGCCTTCTTGTAACGCCCTCTGCTCGTCCTGAAGCTCGCGGATCTCTTCAGTCAGGATCCGGAGCTTTTCCGTCTTGAGGCGTTCAGCCATTTCGAGGATGTCTTCACGAACACACCATATGTGTCTATTTGCGAAGTGGGTCTCGCGAATGGAATTGAGTTCGATCTTCTGTAACTGTTCGTATCCATAACCATTGTCGATCTTGAAGATCGTTTTGCATTCCTTTACCTTGTGTTCCCGGGCAACGAGACGTCCATTGAAGGTGTAAACTTTATAAAGTCTGTCAATCATCGGACTTCTCCGTCTTCATGATACACTCTGCCTCGTCGTCGATGGCCACGTCGTGGATGATCTTGTAACGGCGCCCGCAGACTGTGACATAGAGTTGATGGAGGTCGTCGGTCTCGTTGAGCTCCAACGGGATACCGCCCTCGTTGCCGGCGAACACTTGAAAGAGAAGACGCTTTTCTTCATTGATCTGGGCAACGATGCGGTCACCCAGTTCCTTGCGATGGTTCCTCTTCTCGTCTCGCAGATGGTTTTGCTCAGCTTTGAGCCCGAGGTATGTGCCATGCGCCTGCTTGAAGTCGTCGATCGTCCCGCAGCGGGAACAGAGAACCGGTGTCTTCTTGATCTTGCAGAACGAAAACATCCGCATCCAGCCAGTTTTCCTGGTCTCGTCACAGATGTCAAAGTCGGCGACTGTCAACAGGTTGCTCACACTCCGGTTATGGTGGATGTCGCGTCCACAACGGGTCACCATGCCACAGGTGTGCTGTTCGCTGTTCCTGTCGGAGATATGGAGAATGAGTCCGTTCGCCGCGCGTACGATCAGGGGCCACCGTCTTAGAGGTGTCCGTTTCATTTCGAACCTCCCTTTTTGCTCTTGCCGTAGCCGTGCCAGCCTTGCTTATTCAGTTCCTGCAGGGCCTTGCTGGCATCGCTGCCCGCAGTCTGCGGACCATGGAGCAGAAGGGCGAAGTCCTTCTTTTTCCTATTGATATCAATGGCATGACTGTCGTCATGGTCGATCTCGAGTCCCCGCTCTTCCGCTTCTTCGTACGAGAAGACCACGCGTACCATGGGATGATATTCCAGCTGTTCGAAGATTTCATCATGGGTACCGCCTTCAGAACCGGCAATCTTGAAGTTACTCGGCTTCAAATCCTCGCGCGTCACGATCGGCGCCGCCTTGCTGTAGGCATAGAAGATCTTGTCCGGATGACGCCGGGCCACTTCGCACCATGCCTTGAAGTAGCTGAGATTGTAGAAGTCCCCGCCAACCGAATGGACACGTGCCTTGTACCAGCACGTGTTCGGGAGCGATACGTCGATAAGGTTCGCCATGGTCTTGACAGTCCGGGCCTCTTTCAGAAGATCGAAGTTATGCCAGTGCTTGGCCAGAACGCCTTCCTTGAACCGTACTTCGGAATTCACGCCAAAGCAGCGAAATACCTGATGTTCGCCATTACAGACCTTGCCAGTCTTCCGGTCGACCCAGGCCTTGCACTTGAGCGCAAAGGGGCAGGCATAGCCCGCGGGCAGGTCGAAGGTGAGCGTCTTGCTGTCAAGTTTAGAGTTTCCGGCGGTTCCGAATTTAAGCTTGTTGATCATCTCGTCTCTCCTTTTGATATCCTTACACTATCACACTTCTTGGATTTGTCAAGTCGTTTCTCCAAAAAAAAGTGCCCGGCTCCACGCCGGGCACCTTCTCCGTATTGGAGAGACGAGTGATTCATTATTTGCCCCAGCAGGTCGCCATAGCTTCGGCGATCCCCGCGTATGTCTTCGAACGGAGCTTCCAGCGGTCGGCAGACGGACCGAGTTTGTTTTGTCCACTTGGAGTCTGGTTCGACCAGATCGGCTTGCCATCCGGGAGCGGAGTTGCGAAAATGAAGCCGTCCACTTTCTTCGAGCGCCAGCCCTCGGGGATCTCTTCATCCGGTTCATAGTATGCCCAGTCCCGCGGCGGTACGATCTTTGTTGGTGTCAGTGGACAAAGACCCTTGAGCCAGAGACAGGTCCCTTTGCTCGCGTCGTCGCCAAACATCCACGGCTGGATCTTCTGGTCGTACTTCCTGATTTTCGTCGAGATACATCCGACGGGATTCTCGATGACGATCCGTGGGATGGGTGAATCGAGAAACAACCAGACGAACTTGAGGGCCTCTTCGGTCTTTTCGGCACGTCCCGGAACCCGCGTGTTCCAGTGGAGCCCGGAACTGCAGAGAAAGGTACACGGCGGATGAGCGATCATCATGTCCCAGTCGTGGTTCAGAAACTGCCTGATATCGCCTTGCAGATGATACCGCGGATCCCCCTCGCATTCAAGGATATCGCAGGACCATGCGTCGTGTCCCCGGCGCCGAAACGCGTCCCGGACCGTCGCAGACGATTCACATGCAATCAGTATCTTCATCTCGTCTCTCCTTTTGATATCCTTACACTATCACACTTCTTGGATTTGTCAAATCCATTTACTAACTTTTTCCGTGTTTCTCTCCGTAGGTCTCGGAGGTCTTGCCGCCCGACTCGCGGTGGCGCTTCAGTTTTTTGGCTTTCTTCTTGGTGAGGGTGCCGATGCTTTCTTTGAATTCGAGAGCCTTGAGCTGGAAACCTGTCATAATTTCTCCTGTTGTTAGTAGTTGGGTGTATCAAGAAACTGGCGCATCTTCGTACTCCATGACGGCGTTCAGTTTTTTGACAATGCGTCGCAATACCCGCACGTCAGTAAGAATACTGTCTTGCACTAAGAATAGAACCGTAGCCTCAATGTCCTTCGGTGACACTTCCTCTTTGATAACTATCGCCTGCACTACATCACAAAGTTTCACTCTTCCTCCAATCAGCACCCAACAACGGGGTGCAGAACTACCTCGCTTCGCTCGGAGTCTGACCCCGAGCGTTATATATTGCCGCGTTGTTGAGAGAGTGTTCGACAATCGACTGGACATTTTTGTCGACAGCGAGACGTTCCAAGACGGCGAGCCGATCCTTGTGTCTGGCATTCTTCCAAGCTTTTTTGGCCTCGACTATCCTTTTCTGTGCCTTTTCGTAGGCTTCTTTGGCGGCATCATATTCAGACTTGAGGAGGTTCGTAACCGATGTGTTCAATCCGTCGTCCTGTAGCATCTGCGTGGCGATGTTGTTGGCCTTGTGCTTGACAGAGCCGCGGATTCTGTTTTCGATATCTTCCGCAAACTTCTTTTTGTAGTTCTCGACATATTCCATTTTGTTTTCTGACATGCACCATGCATCGAGTTTGGCGTTGGCCTTGTCCACCTTCTCACACTTCCGTTCAAAACTGCGCATTTTGTAGAAGTCGACCATAACACGATAGTCGAAAAGATCACAAGCAATTTCGAAACGCTCGATGGTATGGATAATTCCGAAGTCCTCGAGCCTCTGCCTGAGTTCTTCGGACAGTCCCAAGATGAACCGGCAGGTAGCGTCCCCTTTACAATAGTTCCGGTAGTTGTTTACAGGGTGCTCCGCATGCTGAACGATTTCATCAACCACGACAATGTCGGCGGGGTCGATGGTGGCGGAAAAGACGACGGTGCCATTGTAGTCGTAGGAATTGCTGAATGTGCTTTTCATTATTTCACTTCCGTATGCAGATTTCGTTGTAGAGAGTCTTGCAGGCCCCAATTCGATCTTGGACCAGTTGCTTGTGTTCGTTTGGAATGTCGAGACCGTCGACCCATGCGAGGGTAAGTTCCTTGCAACGGGAAAGCTCGGCTTCTTCGAGATCGTCGAGCTTCTTTTTCGTCGCCTTGATCTGTGCCTGCAGGTTGATTAGTATCTTATCCTCATCGTTGTCACAGATGTGTTTGATTTTGTGGTCGGCAAGACAAATTGCCGATTTAGTGTTCACCTTGTCACAGATGATCTGGAGATCGTTGATCATCGACTGAAGACATTCTCGAACATATTCATCCCGATCTTCAACGAGCCACCGTTCGAGCTTCGCATTCACTTCGTCACATTGTTTCTGGGCATTCTTTTCCTTGCGGCAGTCGCTAACCGTGGTTTCGAACGAGTAGAAGAGTCGGCGCCCAAGGTGGTTCAGCTCCCCATAATTGCCGAAGCTGTCGCGTAAAGCGTGGACTCGGCTTATTTCCTTGACAAGCTCTTCGGGAAGCTCATAATTACACGAGTATCCGGCATTGGTGTACTTGAAGCCGCTGCCGATGCGGCTCTTCTTGACCATTGCACACCATGAACGCGGGTTGTCGTGGTCGATTTTGCCAGCGACCTTTGGTTCGACGTGGAGCTTGAAGTCCTCGATCGAAACCGTGCCGGTGATGAACAGGCAGCCCAGAACATCGTGGACTTTGAATGTGCTTTTCATATCGTCTCTCCTTTGTATAGTCTCAACATAGCATAGATGTTGTGTTTGTCAAGTTGATTCTGATAATTCTTTCAATTTTTTAATCGGGAGTTCGTCGCATTCGGAACAGATGCGGTCGAAGACTGCAGTACCGTCATCGTCACAGCATGGACCGACGATGCCGCCCTCCTCGTGGTCGGCACGGCTGGCAGTGAAGCATCCGCAACATTCACACTGCTCGATGTCCATGCCGGGGAAGCGGTTCTTTGCATCGGATTCAGAATCATAGATCCTGCTCATGCCTCGACCTTCTGCTTCGTGTTCGTGGTATAGACACGACCGTTCTTGACGAGGAAGATCTGACAACTGTCGTAGTTGTCACCCTTGTGCAGGATGCCCAGACCCGGGACTTTCTTGGCAACGTCCGTGATGCCGTGCCGGCGCCAGGGGCCATAGCCCATGTTGGTGAGCCCGTAGCCGAGCTTCACAGCCTGCTTCACACCCTTCGGGTTGTAGACCGTGAAGACACGACCATTGCGGATCTCGTCATGGGTTTCACAGTCCTTGATCTTCACAATAACGACGTGGTTCACCGGTGCAGGATTGTCGTTGCCGTCTATATCACCCTCGACCGCCATGCGGAAGCCATAGACATTGTTGCGCCTGAAGTTGATTCCGTCGAAGATCATGAGGCGTCCTCCATGTCCTTCTAGGCTTCGCATGCCTTCCAGAACGCTTCGAGTTCCTTGCTGATCCACTTGGCCATTGCCAAGACCTCGCCGTAGTTGACAGTGTGGGAGACACATCCGTACTCGTCCTTATAGATGTCTTGCGGGAACCGGGCGGTCTCGATTGTGATTGAGTTCATTGCCCACTGCTCCCACTGGACGGCGCAGATGCAGTCGCTATTGCGATGCTCGAAGAACGCAATATTCATCTGTCGGGTGGTGGGCAAGTGGACAAGGTACACAATGTAACCCTGCTCGCGGCAGTTCTCCCACCGGGCGATCTGAATCTCGGCATCGTATGCTTGTTTCTTGTTGTTCCAGCTGCACTCCACCTGAGCGTAGTCTTGGAGGAACGGCAAGACGGCGCGGGCCTGTTCATCGGCTCCGTCGTGCATGTAGTGTTGAAGTTGTGCCATTTGTCTCTTCTTGTTTGATACCCTACACTAGCACATCTTTGGGGTTTGTCAAGTAGATTCTTCAGATTCTGCATCAAGTTCGGCGTCGATCCTGTCTCTGACAGCTGGGTCAAGTTCCCAACAGACACCACCACAAAGGGGGCAACCAGTAAGCCATTCGTCTTCGCCGAGACTTTCAATATCAAAATCTACTTCTTCTGAATAACATCTCATGTCATTCTCCAATCATTGGAACGGCATGTTCACGCCACCACTTCAGAAAGCCCATGCGGCTCTTGTCGAGCCAGTCGGCACCCTGATAGGAATTCCAGCGGGCCTTCGCCTCTTCGATGTCGAAGCCGACCTCCTCCGGGTGTTGTATGCCGGCGAAGAAATGCTTGCCGTGTATGATTGGAGGATTGAGGCTGTTGATCTTCAGATGTTTCCTCGTCCCCACCACGATGTTGATCAGCACCTGTGTCGTGACCACGGGCTCGTGCAGGTCGCACCAGCCCCGGCACCAGGTGAAGGTGAATGTCCCGGTCTTCTTGTTGTATTTTACATAGTCCCAAGTAGGCCAGTGGGCACCGGTCATGATCTCGCACGCCTTCTGATACTCCTCCTCGGGCAGGCACTCCCATGCTGCCGAGCGGTGAACATAGATGTTTTGACCAACGCGTTTCATCCCTCGACCCTCGTCTTGTGGCTGACGTAGTGTTCCCTGTCGCCCACGAAGGGTGTGCGGGGACAGCGCACCTCGAACCGGGACGCCTTATCGGATTCAATCACCGCGATGGGGCACCGTTCCCTGATGTTGCAGTTGCAGATGTTCGACTGCTTGGTATAACCGCTACACTGGAGCTTCATACGAACATCTGCTTCTTCCGTAGGATCTTCTCGACGACGAACTTGTGGTAGGCGAGGTACGGGGCCATAAGCACCCGTTTCCAGCCGGTCAGCTTGTTCCACGGCTTTCTTACTTTGGGATTGGCATCGTTGACAATTGCCGCTGGCGCTGCCAGTATCACGAGGGGTACCGCCGGGATCATACTTGCCATCATGACAGTGAAGATCACCAAGGGGATCACCACGACCACCGGGAACATGATCAAATCAATCAGAATCTTCATTGTTGCTCTCCTTCCATACACATTTGATTTCGGGGTGGGATTCCCTGCCAAGGGCAACCCAGATGCCGACCTCGGGCTCGATATTCTTCATTCTGTTGCCCCAGCACCCTTCGACACCGTAGACCTTCAGTTCGTGACTGGCGGAACCAGCCGCGTGTCCGAAGTTTCCTCCCGGGGGCAGGTGATCAATCATAATTCGGGCGGCATGAGCCCTCGAATTGGCACAGATATAGATGTGGGATGCCGCCCGGGGATAGACATATAGTCCCTTGTTCGGACCACTGTATTCCTGACGACCCCAGCCGCGGACGTTGAAAAGTTTGAGTTGCTTAGCCATTGACCACCTCCACAACCGGAACAGACTTCCATTCCGTGATGATGTAGCGCAACCGTCCCTCTTCATGGGCGATGCGAAGGGCATGTTCACCCAACATCTTGACGGCTTCTTTATTGGGAAGTTCTCCGTCCACGTCGATGGGAGCGGCATACTCGTCAATGGTGACAGGGATGTAGATCTCGTAGATGCTGTGGGCGATCCTCTCAAAAGGACCAGTAATGAAGTAGGCAAACTCTTTGTCACCGACTTTCTTGTAGACGACCCAGTATTCACCCTCCGGGATGTTCAGGACGTCGAGGATGATATCGATCTTCTGAAGTAGTTCACCGGCGATCTCATGTCGTTCCGGCACCTCGACCAGCTTCCTTGTGCAGAAGTCGTCTGGATGGTCGACGTATCGTTTCGCGACATATTCCTCGGTCGGTATCCGGGCGTTCTGAAACTCGTGGAGCGCGTCCATGAGCACGTACTTGATTGCCGTCAGTTTCTTGATGTCCATTTCGTCTCGCCTTTGTATATCCTCAATGTATCACACCTATTTGTTTTGTCAAGTCAATTCTTGAAAATCTCTGGACGAAATTTCCTGAGGACCCTCTCGTAGACCAGCAGGGGGTTCTTCAGCGGGAGGGTGCATTCGCCCAGATTTCCCAGCTTGACGCCGCCATCCGAATCGATGATCAACTCGAAGTAATCCCACTTCTTGTCGGGATTGTTCTTCCGCACGACCTTGATGACGATCTCCTGACTGGTACCGTGGTCCATGAGCCACATTTTGGTACGGGGATCGGTCTTTGCCTTTTCCCGGACGTCCTCAAGGTTGTTGTTGTACAAATTGGCATCCAGCATCTCGTACTGGTGACCGGCAGCATGGAGGGTGATGTACTTGGCATCGTCTTTCGAAAAAAGGTCCAAAATATTGACGTTGTCGTCCACGATCGGCTTCGTCCAGCAGTACAAACGAAACTGGGGGGTCGTCTTGATGAGCTGCCATTTTTTCGACGGCTTGACGAATCCTTGCCACGTCTTCTTCGAGGTCGTGCCCTTTAAAAGTCTCTTGTCGTTCCTTACAGCGATGAAGGAGGTGCCGCCCGGCTTCAGGAACGTCATGATTGAACGCTCTATGTCATTGCGCTCCTGAGAATTCTCCTTCACGTTCAATACATAAATACAGGTGATATTGTCGAAGCCGCCAATGACGGTGACGAAACCCGGGAAGAAGTGGGGGTCGTACTTGTGGAACCCCAACTTGTCGGCATCACTGCCCCTGCCACAACCGTAGTCGAGCACGTGTCCACTAAGGAAACCTGCGTCATTCAAGTACTTCATTGGTCCGCTGAGCTTTTTCCGACTGATTGCCGTCTTCCATGAAAGATCTTCCATATCGTCTCTCCTTGGTTGGTTTGGTGGTCGCGCAGGGAGTTAAACCCCGTCTAAGGCAGAGCAGTCTCCGGAGCTCGGTGCGCGCTATTTCTGCCCCGGTCTTGATGATGCCCTCATCAGAGGAACCAAAGCTCCAACGATCACCGGCAACGACCAGTCATCATTTTCAATATCATCAACATAGCTCTTATACTGTTTTTGTCAAGTCGAAGCAACAAATAAATCTCGGAGAGATAGTTCCCCGAGATTTATTCGTTGCTGTGAGCCTGATTTATTCGTTGCCTTGCCCGTATACGAGGCAAAAACGATGAAAACTTGCCTGATCTACAGGCAAAAAGAAGGGAAAAATGCAGAATTCCCAGTATGCGCACGTCAAAGCCAGGGCTGCCATGTTCAGAACTCGAGCTTTAAGGCCATACCGAAAGAAGGGTATGTGGATTGAAACGAAGCTCCTCGAACGCCTCCCCGACGCACACTTCGGCAGCACCTGGCTCTCCTCTTTCATGACCACGGTGTCCAGCTGGCGTGCACGTATCTGCCCACTAGAAGAATGTTTTTAGGAGTAGGCGAGTTCGTGACAGGCGCCGGCACAAGGCGAATCCATCCGATTTTTCGGGTGCGTTTCGAAAACAAATCTGAAAAAATACAATCCACTGAAGTTAACAATGTTGGATAGAGAAAGAAGATAGAATCTGGGCTTCGAAGGTTATCCGCGGCGTCCGCAGCATGTCGCGAGCCGCTACAATACGTTCTTGGTCCCGGAGTACTCGGGTCCTGCAGGAATCAGAACGTTCCCCAACTGGATCTCGTCGACGTCCATCCGACCCACCCCCGGAACCGAAGTCGACCTGTTGGGCATCATCCTGAATTGGATCTTGGCTCCCCGCCCCAGTCCGGCACGCCGACACTCGTCGTCGTAGACCACCAGATAGTTCTTCCCGTTCAACTTCAACAACAGAAGACCACCCACCTCGCGGCTCTCCTCGACCTCTGCCTCGTCCCAGTCCTCCGGAGGCGCCATCAGCTTCTCAACGTCCTCGCCGTTGTCACCCTCCATTGGAGGAATGTCTTCCGGATCCGTAATGACGTTCTGTGCCGTACGTCTACTGGCACGCCGGGCGTCGCCGGTCGAGTCCGAAGGAATCCTGCCGATCAACGGACGACCCTCCACCTGGTGCTGGTCGTTCATGATCGCATTCCACTTTTCACCGTCGAGCTGCGGATCCCGAGTGCGCGCACCTGTGCTGCCCGGACCAGCGGCAAACTGCGGAGAATACGACGCCGGCATCAGCTCGACCAGTTCGACCACTGGAACCCCGCCTTTCTCCCCCACCCGGGTGAACTGCACCACCGACCCCGGTTCTACCTCGTCGGCACACCATAAAAGCTCTCCGTTGATCTTGATCAGATTCATACCGCATCATTCAGTGGAAGACCCCCGGATCCCTCTTCAAACCAGCTGGAAGATGCAGAATAGCGCAAGCACAAGAAAAACCACCACTCCCCAGAAGAAAAACCGATTCAGTGTATGGACCCAGCCCGTCCGCCCCCGGTTGTAGAGATCGTACTGCCCCGTGCACATCCACAAGATCCCAAAGGCCATGGCAACGCAGAACAGGACTTTATACAGTCCAAGTGCGTTGCCCATGTTCATCGGTCAGATCTCCCCAAGCTCATTCAGTGCATAGTAATTTGAATCAGGCAGATACACGAGGTGCCCGTTCTCGACCATGTCGTCTAGGATCTGTTTGACCTTCATGCGACCCTCCATGCCCGATCGCCGTGAAGGAGACAGACACCATCAGCGGCGTTCAAACTCGAAGCTGCATCCAGCCACTCCGCAATCTCATCGCGCGTCCACGTACAGGATTCGCCGAGGAGTTTTACGGCATCGTTCAGAAAAATCACATCACCGGACTTGTGCTCATTCATCCAGTTGATCAATCGAACCGCAGGAGCCTCGGGTGTCTTGTATCCCTTCCGAATGAGAATCTCAGAAAAATCATTGTCGGAAATCCGACCCAACATAATTTTGGCCAAGACGTTCCGCACCTCGGGATCATTCAAAGCACGGTCATAGTTGACCTGCCATTCAGTGTATGGTTGGTCAGATTTCATCGAACAATATTCGAATAGAAAGGGACTGCTGTCGTTATTCCTGCGCCGGCGGATGAAGGCCCCCTCGTCCGCCATAGTGTTGAAGAATCCGACGATCTCGTCGTGATCGACATTCAGTGCGAACTCCTCCGCATAGTCGACAACGTCGCCGATGGTGAACCATTCATTCTTCTGCAGGAAAACCGCATACAGCTGATGCACCTCGGAACTCGGACCCGTCTCCTCGACGGATTCAGTGCGTGTCTGGCGCGAGAAGTAGTCCTCCAAATCCACCGGCTCGTTCAACAGCCTGCGAATCCCCGCCTGGACATCGCGCGCCACAGCCGCGTTGGCCCAGTCGCTCCTCGAACAAAGTGCCCGCTTCAACTTTTTCATGGTGACCTCGAGAAACTCGAGCTCTTCCGCCAGTCTGCACCTGGCCACGTCCTCCTCCAGCTCCTTCTCGGCGGTCCTCCATTCCCTGGCCTCGACGACCTCGTATTTCTGCTCCGGGAACACCGTCACCGGACACAGCCGCTCGACCGATTCGATCTTGCTGTCCTTCATCATCTCGACCACCTCCTGCAATCTCCGGGCCAGGATGTACAACACAAGGGGGCGCCACTCGTCCGGGGTGTCCCCGGAATTCTGCAGCTCTACAACTTTGAAGATGGACATCAGCATTTCAACACCTCGTGGTTATTCTACACCTTTTTTGCCGCCACCCGAGGCAATTCCAAGCAACCATGCGGCGAGTGCAAACGGTACGACTATGGCAAGGAAGAGGAGGACGACTGGCCAGAACAGCCAAACCAGCGAAAGAATCATCCCTGTTACATTCCTCGACTCATTCCTGATGTCCTTCATCAACTCGAGCTTTCCGAACCTCTTCATACGACCGAGAAGGTTCAAGATGACCGCGGTTACCATGGCCAACACGAAGGCAACGATTATGTATAGAAACAGGATCATGACTTCTCCTTGACATGTCTCTTCAATTCGATCAGAAGTTCCTTTTTGACGCGGGGAGCGTGGAGCCACGCCGCCGATCACCATATACGGCACCGGCTTGCACGCATCCAGAATCCTATCCAAGTCGCCCTGCGTCATCTCGTATTCTTTTCGTTCTATCGTCTGTCTCCTTCAACCTTACGAAAAACAATCCGTCGATCCCAATATGGTCCAAACCTACCAGGTGTCGTATAGTGTTTCTGATATCCGGACCTCGCGGGATCTGCATACCCATGAAGAGAACCATATGGACTGACTAGATATTTTCCTGCCGGAAAAAACTCGCGGGCTTCCAACACTAATGCCGCATATACTGGTCCCGACAATGTTTCGGCATCACCTAGAGTCTGCGTTATTTGGATTTGTCGAATGCGTGCAACAACAAACCAATCTCGCAGCGTAAGGTGAGAAACGGTATCTGATCCTGGTGGATAATATTCACTTCGGTTTTCCCGCTCACACGAAACGGTGAGCACCATAAGTATTATGATTCCAAATAGTTTCATCGTCTGTTCTCCTGCTGAGAGGGTTGATCGGCATCACTTGCGCCCCGCCAGCATATCGACAATGTACTGGATGGCGCGCTTGTCCGATGCCGAACAAAAAGTTGGACGGCTACCTTCATTCCGCGCTTCGCGCTCCACTCGGAGCGTCAACTTTGGCGTAGGCGTCTGTTTACATTATTCCCAAGTATCTATCATTGTTAAACAGAGAACGAAAATCACGAAGAACACTAGCAGTATTCCAAGAGCCATACAAACTGCTAAGAATAAGTCACTCATCGGTCTGCTCCGTTTCCGGCGCCGAACTCCGCAAAGCCTGCTCGACGACACGGTTGAAGATGGCAAAACGGCGTCTAGCTTCTTCGTTACCATGATTCTCGGCGAAGGAATCGTAGAAGAAATTCATCCGATCACGGTTCCTCACACCATCGATCATCTCGTCCTCATTATCAGCATCAAGAGTTATGCGCTTGCCCTCGAGCCACTCTTCGAAGCGCTCGATGGAGAAGAAGCACTCGGGAATGAGGTTGATGCCGCGCAGACTCCCCGGCTTCAGCTGATAGATCTTGATCTGATGCATGTGCCAGAACAAAAACCGCCAGAGATCGAAGGTGTCCACAATCCACTGGTCCCCGGTATCGCAATACCTGGTGGTCTTCTGGTCGAGATCGGACTGTTCAATTGGCGGACTGCTAACAACCTTGGTCAGGGCGCGGTAGGCGGTTCGTGCCTCATTCAGTTCGTTCATCACATACTCACTATCATCATTCAGATACCGCGCAATCCATTCTTCCACAGCATCAGCCGCCTTGAGTACGGCTGGGGCTTCATCGGTCGTCTCCTTTGGCAGCCGTTTCCAGCGTGGGCAAGTCTTGGATGATATTGGTGGATCTTGATTATGATCAATGTAGCACTGATTACCATGCCATGTTGTCTCGGATCGAAAAGGGCAGTGCTTACAGAATGTCCTAAACGTAATCAGCCGTCGTTCAGCCTTCATCGGTCTGCTCCTTGGTCAGAGCGCGACAGGCGGCTCGTGCCTCCCGGGCGCGAAGCTCGCCCACGGCACGTTGCAGTTGCTCAATGGCGCTCCATTCCCGTGACATAGATAGTATGCTGGATGCAATCCATGACTCATACTTAACCGGCTCGCCTGCGTCAAGCGCGGCGGGGTCGGGCTCGTCGGCGTCGGGCTGGCAGAGCGGGCAAGAGGCCCACGCCTGCGAGGTTGAGCTGTCTGGTTTCATAAACCAACCGCCCTTCCCGCAGCAGGCCCGACAAACAGGCTCATCCTCAACAGCGTCGAACACCGTGGGGTTGAGAGCGATGGACCAACGGCGGGAAAGCGTCCCCCAATACTTGGGCTCGTCGGGCTCTGTGATCCAGCCATTTTCCCCCTCCTCATACTCACACCCCTTTGGCAGCACATTCGGCAGCGGGTCGCCGAGGTGCCAAGTCCAGGTTGGGTTGTGGTATTTGCCACAGTCAAGGCAGGGCAGACCACTTTGCAGATCAGACATGATCTGCTTGTACTTGGCGGCATGGGTCCAGCCTTCGTATTCGCACTCGCAGTACCCGACGGGCGCGGCTCGGGCGTCGACCAGCTCAAATCCCTGATTCCAGCGGCTCCGACAGTGAGTATAACTGGCAGCGATACCTTGGAAGGTTCCACCAGCGTCCCAGTCTCCTGCCATCTGCTTCCATACCTTGCCCGCCGGCGGGTCAGGCAGGTCCACTTCCATCGTGATGCTCATCGTCCGTCCTCCTTCGGTTGCGGCGGACTGTCGCCGCCGAGCTTAGTGTCGCCGCATGGTTTGGCGTGATCGATACAGCACCCGCCAAACGTTTCCGCCATCTCGACGGCGATCCGTACGGCAGTTTTCATGCACCAGTCACAGATCAAAATGTCCATCTTTTGCCCGCTTTTGTAGACGCTTTGTCTGTTGAGCAGTACTCCCGGACGGTCACAGTCCCGTGCCCCGCATACGTCACAGCCTCTGTGCCTCGGCAAGCGTTTGCGCGGTGCATTCGCACATCCACGGTGCTTCATCTGATCCATGATCTCGACAGTCACTCATCGGTCGCCTCCTGTTGCTGGCACTCGCATGTTTTGCTATAGTCGTTGCCGCCCATGAGATACCAGCCGCGCCCCTGACACTTGGGGCATTTGTTTGCCTCCTTGGTCAGGGCGCGGTAAACGGCTCGTGCCTCATAAAGTTCGTTCATCACATACTCGTCGTCGCCGTCTAACAGCTCGGAAGCTGTCTTGAACGGACTCACCGCTTGAATCGAGTTGATGCCGTCCCAGTCGCAGTAAGTGTTTATGTGCTCGAAGAGGCCACTATTGGTCTCCACCTTCCTATAGACCTTCCTATAGACCGCCAGACTGTCCTCTCTGGCTGAGATCTCATCGCCAGGATAGATCTTGACAACGATACCGTTGTTCAGGGAGACGTTGATGCGGAAACCCTCGGGGACCTTCCACCTCGTGCCGTCGAGCGGAATGTCGTGGTCCTTGAACATAGTCTCGAAGTATTCAATGTCGTACTCGCATTCAGGGGAATGCCCCGAGGCATCCCAGCTCTTCCGCTCCTTCTCGATCCACATCTTGATAAAGTTGAGGAGGTACATTATCATCGCTGCGACGGCAAAGGATACAATCGCAAACTTTATGAAGAAAATCAAGAAGGATTGCATGGTTTCCTCCTCAAGGCGTTGTCGAGCAACTCGAGATCGGCGGTGTAGCGAAGCTTCAAGGCGTGGCGACGTGGCACGGGGGTTGCCAGCCAGTTGCGTTTCAACTGCTTTATCGGAGTGCCCATGAGAGCGGAGTAACGACGAAAAAAGACCGCTTGCTTCTTGTTCATTTGTCAAACTCCTTTATCGGATGCTGTAGTTTAACTCGGATAGTCGAAATGCTCGATCCGGTTCTGAAGTTTCCGGGCACGCCGCGTCTTCTCGCGTCCCGTACCGCCCTGGGACCGTGGAACGGCATCCATCTCCTTCTGTGTCAAACCATCAGGGCCTGGTCCAAACTCACTCATCAGAAGTCTCCATCAGGTCCTTGGCCAGATTCATGGCTGCAGAATGCTTCGCGGCATGGGGACAGTGCTCCGGAATCGAGGAAGTCGGGTACATCCCGCCCCCTTCACCGTCCTCGTCGATGGAATAGTCGCCCGGACATCCGACGCGCCCCTCGTGCCAGGCGGACTCGTTGCACCGGCTCCATACGAATTCACCCATGTACTCCCGATTGTCGATTTCGTTCATACACTCTTGACACACCTCCTTCTTCAAAACGCATTCAGTGGGAGTCGAAACCTCGGACTTCTTTAGCGTGTGCCGCTTCCTCTGCCACATCGGCGCCATGGTGAGCACCGACTCATAGGCCATGTCACCCTCGTGGACGCGCTCCTCGGATTCCTCGACCGGCTCCTCGGGATCTGAAGGGTCGAGGTTGATTCGGGAGCCGCGCAACTGGTCTAGACTGACGTCCCCCACCCTCCAGCCCGAGTCCTCGAGCTTAGCCTTCTTCTCGTCGGACATGGATTCAGGAGGAGTCTGCTCCGTAACCTTGATGTAGATGTTGTTCCGGCGGTCGCGCTCGGAATACCCATGGATCTTCCCGTAGGCATGATAGAGATTACACATGGTGTCGTCATCCTCGTTGGAATGATCGACCTTGAAGGTGCTGTGCTTCATCAACTTTTCGAACTCGGCGATATCTGTGAAGAAGAGCCGAATCACGGGATTCGAAACAACTTCGATCTCATCAAGATTCCCAAACAGAAACTGGTAGAGCTGAAAACCGTCGACGTGCCAGCTGCCGTCGTAGCCACCTGCGTCCAGCTCGGACTGTGACACGGTCCCCATCCGGATGCATCCCGTACACTTGCAGGGCTCCTCGGGTTTCAACTCGAGATCCTGGGGGTCGAACTGAATATGCTCGCCGTCCCCGTCCAGAAGCTCGGTATTCAGTGGACGCGCCACATCAATCCAGTCGATGGCGTCCCAATCGATGAAACGGTCGGTTACGTATGGTTTGGGAACTGCCGCCACCTTGGAAACCACGAGACAGTCCTCATGGGTCTCAAGGGTGTATCCCGGACCGGCGGTGCATGATCTGCCCCCGTTGATCTCGATGGTGATGTAGAAGTCCTCGGGGACCATCCAAATCGCGCCATTCATCGGGATTTTGTATGTATGGAAGAAAGACTTGAAGTAGTCGACGTCGTCTCTGTATTCAGTGGACGGCGAGGAGTGCTCAAGAATACCCCAGCTCTCCCGCTCCTTCTGGATCCACCTCTTGACGATTTCGAGCAAGCACATCAACAATACTGCGCCGGCGAAGGATACGACCGCGAACTTGATGAAGAAAATCAAAAAGGATTGCACAGTTACCTCCCCAAGGCGTTATCAAGTAAGTAGAGGTCGGCGGCGTAGCGAAGCTTCAAGACGTGGCGATGTGGCGCGGGGGTCGCGTTCCACGTACGCTTGAGCTCCTTCATCGAAGTGCCCATGCGGGCAGCGTAACGACGGAGAAAGACCGCCTGCTTCTTGTTCATCTGTAGATCTCCTCTATTGGATGCTGTAGCTTAACTCGGATGGTTGAAATGTCAAGTCGATTCGAGGAATTGACCCCGATTTTTTTTTAGTCCCCGACTCTGATAGTAAAATCGAGTTTTGAGGTTGATGGGCGTGGTACAAAAAATCGTGAAAAAATTCACATACTCGGGAATCTCGCGGCGCAATAACATGTTCCCCAACATACACCTAAACACACCTAGATCCCCCTATTCTCCACTGGTATTCAATGGGTGGAGGATTGCTATAAAGACTTTATAACTTCGATTCAGTCCCCCTCCAGTGGCAGGAAGTCGCGGGTCGGCGGTTCGACGTGCATCTCCGG
>Ga0307377_10003245_pt1 | contig 18544 bp, 16 predicted proteins | sample TR3MG_FD_202535 | JGI IMG/M metagenome (GOLD analysis project Ga0307377, IMG submission 202535) | Soil microbial communities from Risofladan, Vaasa, Finland - TR-3 | ecosystem: Environmental > Terrestrial > Soil > Coastal area > Acid sulfate soil | place: Finland: Risofladan, Vaasa | collected... | reverse complement strand
GATGGTGCAGGTCTGGCAGCCGACGCAGCGGTTGACGTCGATCACCATGCCCCAGCGCGGGGTGTGGATGTTTGCGGCGCTCGTGCCAGGCTGTGCCATCATGCCGCCTGGTGCAGCTGGCGATCGCTCGCCTTGTACAGTTTCACCCGCACCAGGTCGGCGCCGCTGCCGGTGCCGTCGGTCAGCTTGAGCGAAATGTCGGTGAGCGAATTGAGGCTGGGCAGCTTCAGGTCCTTCGCATAGGGCGTCTTCCAGTGATCGAACTGGCCGATCATCAGCACGGTGTCCGGGCGGATGCCTTCGCGCAGCACGGCGATGCCTTCGGTGATGCCGGATACCGATTCGATCACGACTTCATCGCCTTCGGCGATGCCCATCTTTTTTGCGATGCTGCGGTTGACGATCACGCCGCAGTGCCCGGCGATGTTGTTCGCCACTTCGTTGATGAGCGGAAGGCCGACATTGGCGCCCCAGGAATACTGCATCGAGCGCGCGGTCAGCGCCCACAGCGGATAGTCGGCCGGATCGCGCCCGGCGTCGCGCACGCAATCGATCCAGATATCGGCGTAGCGCTCGTACCCAGGCAGGAACTCGTATTCGGTGAGCTGCTTGTCCCACCAGCTCACGCCGATTTCCTTGAGCCGGTGCGCGAGCTGCTGTCCGTGGCGGGTGAGCCGCTCCTGGTAGGGCAGTTCGAAGCGCAGGTTCTGGCGCTCGAGCGCCGGATAGAGGTACCAGTCGAGTTGCGGGAAGGGCCGCAGCATGAAACCGTTCTCCCGGAACCAGGCGAGATCGTGCACGTCCTCGCCCGCGGAGAGCTCGTGGCTGGCCGCGAGGCAGATGCGGTTCCAGATGTCCGCGCACGCGGGCGGCACCGAGGTGTCCAGCGCATAGTCGAACCTTCCGCCGCGGTCCTTCAGGCCCATGCCCGCTGCCCCGCGATTGATCGCCTGCACGTACTCCGGGAGGACGCCCGCCTCGCGCGCGAGTTCGGTGCTGATGTCGGTCATGTCCATGGTGTCGTACACCGGTTCGACCGCCGGCTGGCGTATCGCCCAGCCTTCGTGTTTCCAGAACTGCTCGGTGAACTTGGTGCTGCCGATGCGGATCAGCTGCATGCTCTCGAAATCGGTCGATTCGGGCAGCAGGATGTCGGCGAAATGATTGGTTTCATCGTCGGTATAGGCGAAGGCGACAATGAACGGGAACTCCGCCAGGCGATTGGCCACCTCCGGCGCGTTCCATGAAGAGATCGCCGGGTTGGTGCGGTAGCAGATCCAGACGTCGGGCGCAGTAGTGCGCGGCCAGTGCTGCGGCTGGTGTTTGAGGAACAGCCAGGGCAGGTGGGAAGGCCCGAGCGCCGGCGACCAGGGCGAATCCGACACCAGCGGCACCAGCGTCTTGTAGGCATTGCGGATGTGCGGGTGCTGCATCCAGCCCGTTGCCGAGGTCTCGTTGAACTGGAATTGCATGAAGCCATCGACCCCGGGCAGCGCCGAGCCGACGCGCGATACCGCGGGGCGCACCAGCTTGACCGCGGTGCCGAGGGTGCCGCCCGGCACTTCGAGCGCGCCCATCAGGATGGCGAGGATCTTCTGCGACCACACGCACTGATAGGCGCCCCAGCCATTGCATACGCCCTTGCCGAGCATGACTGCGACCGGGCGGAAGGGCAGGGTGCGTCCTTCGATTTCAATCGTCTGGCCGATGCACGCCGCGGCGACGAATTCGTCGGCGATGCGCCGAATCGTGGCCGCCGGCACGCCGCATTCTTCGGCCGCCCAGTCCGGATTGAACGCGCGCATGTGATCGAGCATTTTCTGGAACGCGGGTTGCGCCTCGACGCCCTCGTGGCTCCAGCGCGCATCGTCGGGCCCGACCTCGATGCCCGATACCCTGAAGGTTCCGGCAAGCGCCGGCTCGCCGATGTCGGCGTCGTAAGGCTTGGCTTTGCCCTCGGCGAGGTCCCAGATCAGCGGCTTTTCGCTCGCCGCATCGCGCAGGAACCAGCCGTTCGGGCCGATCAGATAGGGCGAATTGGTCCGCTGCCTGAGGTAGGGCAGGTCGCAGATTTCTTCCCATTTGCGCTCGTGCAGGATGCGGTGGATCAGCCCGAACAGGAACGCGGCGTCGGTCTTCGGCCTGATCGGCACCCACTCGGCCGAGACCGCGCCGGTGATGGACAGATGCGGTTCGACCTGCACGCGCTTGGCGCCGCGCACGCGCGCGTCGGCCTCGCGCCAGACGCCGGCAACGCCGCCCGAGGCCTCGACGTTGTTGCCGCAGTTGATGATGTAGTTGACGTAGGGCGTGTCCGGCGAAACGATGAAGGCGCGGTGCCAGAGTTCGCCGTACAGATGCTCGGAGTGGTAGCACTTCACGCCCTGTCCCGCGCCGAAGCCCTGGTCGACCGGACCCCAGGCGGCCATGAACGCGGGGAACGTGCCCATGTACTGCACCGGCGTGCCGCCGCCGCCGCTCGATACGGCGAGACGCGGAAACCCGGATTCGTCGGTCAGCCCCTTGGCGCGCAGTCCGCGCAGCTTCGCGCCGACGATCTCGAACGCTTCAGCCCAGCTGATCGGCACGAAGCCGGGGTCCTCGTTGCGGCCTTTCTTCGGGTTGGTCCGCTTCATCGGCTGCTTCACGCGGTTCGGGTTGTAGGTCTTCTGGATCAGGCCGTAGGCCTTGACGCAGACGCGCCCGCCGCCCGGATGCTGGCTGCGAATGTCCCAGTTCGATTCGATGCGCGTGGCGACCCCGTTCTCCACCTCGACTTTCATCAGGTCGGGGCCAGAGACGCACTGGTAGCAGTAGATCGGGACCTGCTTCTTGCCGCCACTCGCTGAATTTGCCATGCGGTATTCCTCCTTGCTCGCGTTCGACACGGCGTGCATCGGATCATTCACCCTATTGCCGGGACAGATGAATGACATGACGCATACGGTATCGCCGACAACCTGTCAATGGTGCGAGGCGCCATTTCGCGTGCCGATTTCCCCGCACGCAGATTACATCACGTCAACAACATGCCCCAGTACATTTGGACACAACGCCCCTCCGGTCAGACCCATAGCCCATTTGGCAACGCTAATAGTTGACTAAATTTATCGGGTACAGTATACTCGACAAAAATAGTCGTGTATTGCCTCCTCCGGCATTAGTAATTTGATATTTAAGAGGTTTTATATGAGACTGACGACGAAGGGACGCTTTGCCGTGACCGCAATGATAGAGGTCGGCATGACTCGGGCGAAGCGCCCCGTGACCTTGGCGGCGATCAGCCAGCGCCAGAAGATCTCGCTGTCTTATCTCGAGCAACTGTTCGGTAAGCTGCGGCGTCGCGGGCTAGTCGACAGCGTGCGCGGCCCTGGTGGCGGCTATCGCCTCGCCCGGGAAATGACGCAGATATCGGTAGCCGATATCATACTGGCGGTCGATGAATCGCTAGACTCGACGCAATGCGGCGGCATGGAAAACTGTCGTGGTGAAGACAAATGCATCACTCACGATCTGTGGGCCAATCTCAACAAACATATCTTCAGTTATCTCGGCGCCGTGACGTTGAAACAGTTGGTCGACGACCAGAATACCGGACAGAATAGCGTGGCACAGGTGCACGACATGCGCGAGACCCCGCAAAAGCGCGAGCGCGCCGCGATTGCGATCTAAATCTTTATATAGGCGAACCGATGGCGATTTCAGTGACTGAGAATGCAGCAAGCCAGATTCAGAGCCAGTTGGCAAAGCGCGGCAAAGGTGTTGGGCTGCGCGTCGGCGTGAAGAAGGTCGGATGTTCCGGCCTTGCCTATACCTTCGACTACGCCGACGAAATCCACGCTGGTGACCAGCTGTTCGAGGCGCACAATGTGAAAGTCGTGGTGGACGCCGACGCGCTCAAGTTTTTGGACGGTTCGCGCCTCGACTTCGTCAAAGAAGGCTTCAAGCAGGTGTTCAAGTTCGACAACCCCAATGTCGACAGCACTTGTGGCTGTGGCGAGAGCTTCAACGTCAAGCCAACGGCCAAAGCTTAGGAAACTGCAATGAGCACCACGCTGCAACATCTCGTCGACCAGCCCTACCAGCACGGCTTCGTCACCGATATCGAATCCGATGTCGCGCCCAAAGGGCTCAGCGAAGACACTATCCGGCTGATCTCGGCCAAGAAGAACGAGCCCGAGTGGCTGCTCGAACGCAGGCTCACGGCCTACCGTCACTGGCTCACGATGGAAGAGCCCAAGTGGCCGAACGTGAAATACCCGAAGATCGATTTTCAGGCGATCACCTATTACTCCGCGCCCAAGCCGAAGAACAAACTGGCCAGCATGGACGAAGTCGATCCCGAACTGCTGCGCACGTTCGAGAAACTCGGCGTGCCCATGAACGAGCGCGCGAAGCTCGCCGGCGTCGCAGTCGACGTGATATTCGACAGCGTCTCGGTGGCGACCACCTACAAGGCCAAGCTGGCCGAAGTCGGTATCATTTTCTGCTCGATCTCGGAAGCGGTGCGCGACCATCCCGACCTCGTGCGCCAGTATCTGGGCAGCGTGGTGCCGTCCGGCGACAATTATTATGCGGCGCTCAACTCGGCGGTATTCACCGACGGCTCGTTCTGCTTCATTCCCAAGGGCGTCAAATGCCCGATGGATCTGTCGACCTATTTCCGCATCAACACGGAAAGCTCGGGCCAGTTCGAGCGCACGCTGATCGTGGCCGAGGAGGGCGCTTCGGTGTCCTATCTCGAAGGCTGCACCGCGCCCAAGTTCGACACCAACCAGTTGCACGCGGCGGTGGTCGAACTGGTCGCGCTCGATAACGCCGACATCAAGTATTCGACGGTGCAGAACTGGTACGCGGGCGACGAGAATGGGCTGGGCGGTATCTACAATTTCGTCACCAAGCGCGGGCTGTGCAAGGGCGTGAATTCGCGCATCTCCTGGACCCAGGTCGAAACCGGCTCGGCGATCACCTGGAAATATCCGAGCTGCGTGCTGCGCGGCGACAACTCGGTCGGCGAATTCTATTCGGTGGCGCTCACCAATCACCACCAGCAGGCCGATACCGGTACCAAGATGGTCCACCTGGGCAAGAACACGCGCAGCACCATCGTCAGCAAGGGCATTTCGGCCGGCCACTCCAACAACAGCTACCGCGGGCTGGTCCGGATCGCGCCGACGGCCGCCGGCGCGCGCAACTATTCGCAGTGCGATTCGATGCTGATCGGCGAGCAATGCGGCGCGAACACGTTTCCCTACATCCAGGTGAACAATCCCAGCGCCAAGGTCGAGCACGAAGCATCGACATCCAAGATCGGCGAAGACCAGCTGTTTTATTTCGCCCAGCGCGGCGTCGGCGCCGAGGAAGCGGTATCGATGATCATCAACGGGTTCTGCAAGGACGTTTTCCAACAATTGCCGATGGAGTTCGCGGTCGAGGCGACCAAGCTGCTCGGCCTCAAGCTCGAAGGAAGTGTAGGATGATTTACCAGGACAGCAAGACCCTGCTCGCGGTGCGCGGCCTGCACGCGACCGTCAACGGCATCGAAATTCTCAAAGGCATGGAGCTCACGGTCAAGAGCGGCGAGGTGCACGCGATCATGGGGCCGAATGGCTCGGGCAAAAGCACCTTCGCCAAGGTGCTCGCCGGCCACCCCGCCTACGAAGTCAGCGGCGGCGAGGTCCTGTTCGAAGGCAAGAATCTGCTCGAACTTGCACCCGAGGCGCGCGCGCGCGCCGGGGTGTTCCTCGGTTTCCAGTACCCGATCGAGATACCCGGCGTGGCCAACAGCCAGTTCCTGCGGCTGGCGTACAACACGGTGCAGGCCGGGCGCGGGAAAGACGAGCTCGATCCGCTCGAATTCGACGACTTCGTGCGCGAAAAGATGAAGCTGCTGGAAATGAATCCGGATTTTCTCGACCGCAGCGTCAACGAAGGCTTCTCCGGCGGCGAGAAGAAGCGCAACGAGATCCTGCAAATGGCCTTGCTCGAGCCCAGGCTCGCGATCCTCGACGAAACCGATTCCGGCCTGGATATCGACGCGCTCAGGATCGTTGCCGGCGGCGTGAACCAGCTCGCCAACAAGGACAACGCCGTCGTGCTGGTCACGCACTATCAGCGCCTGCTCAATTACATCGTGCCCGACTTCGTGCACGTGATGGAATCTGGGCGCATCGTCAAGACCGGCGGCAAGGAACTCGCGCTCGAACTCGAAGCCCGCGGCTACGACTGGGTCGGCGCGGAAGCGAAGGCGAACGAGCGCGCAAACGCATGAATACCGTCTCGACCAGCCGTTATCTCGACAGCCTGCTGCAGGGACAGCCTCCGGCGAGCCCGCTCAGCTGGCTGAACGAACTGCGCGCGAACGCAGTCGACCGCGTCGGCGCGCTGACCGTCCCGACCACGCGCGACGAGGACTGGCGTTTCACCGATATCTCGCCGCTGACCAAACTGTCCTTTCAACCTGCGCCAATCGCGGCGCAGCTTGCGTCCGCGGCCATTGGGCAGTGGGCCATAGCCGAGGCCTCCGCCCGGCTGGTATTCGTCGACGGCATTTATGCGCCGGAACATTCGTTCAACCGGGCCGGGCTCACGGTCGAAAATCTTGCCTCCGGCGCGACATCGCACGCCGCTGCCGTACAGGCCCAGCTCGGCCGGCACGCCGCATTCGAACGCAACGCGTTCGCGGCGCTCAATACCGCGTTCCTGCACGACGGCGCCCTGATCCTCGTGCCGCGCGACACCACGCTGGCAGCGCCCATTCATCTGCTGTTCGTCGCGACGCGCAAACACACGGCCAGCTACCCGCGCTGCCTGGTGGTCGCGGAATCCGGCAGCGCGGTCACGATCGTCGAGGATTACGTGGCGCTGCAGGGCGAAGCCTATTTCACCAATGCCGTGACCGAAATGGCGCTCGCCGGCGACGCCGAGGTCCGCCATGTCCGGGTGCAGCGCGACGGCGGCGAGGCCTTCCATATCGCGAATTGCGCGGTGTCGCTGGCGCGCTCGAGCCGCTACCATTCGGTCAGCGTCGCCCTGGGCGCGCGCATTTCGCGCCACAACCTCAACGTGCTGCTGGCGGACGAAGGCGCCGAGTGCAGCATCGACGGGCTGGCGCTGATCGGCGCTGCGCAGCTTGCCGACACCCATACGCTCATCGACCATGCCACGCCGCAGGGCAAGAGCCGGCAATTGCATAAATGCATCGTAGACGGCGCCGCGCGCGCGGTGTTCAACGGCAACATCATGGTGCGCGCCGGCGCACAGCGCACCGATTCCTCGCAATCTAGCCGCAATCTTCTGCTGAGCGGCAAGGCGCGCGTGGACACCAAGCCGCAGCTCGAAATATTCGCCGACGACGTGAAATGCGCGCATGGCGCGACCGTCGGCCAGCTCGACGTCGATGAAGTGTTCTACCTCAAGAGCCGCGGGCTCTCGGATACCGCGGCGCGCAACCTGCTCACCTACGCCTTCGGCGCCGAGGTCATCGAGCGCATCCCCGTCGCCTCGCTGCGCAAGCGGCTGGAGCAGGCGGTAATGGCGCAAACCCAGGCCCCCGTGGCAGACACGGCGCGCGCATCATGAACATGAGCCAGACAGCAATCGAAGCGGCACCCGAATCAGCGCTCACGCCGCAGCCCGCTACGGCGTTCGACGTCGAGCGCGTTCGCGCCGATTTCCCTATTCTCGGCGCGAGGCCGGGCGGCAAGCCGCTCATCTATCTGGACAATGCGGCCTCAAGCCAGATGCCGCAGCAGGTGATCGATCGCCTGGTGCGCTACCAGATGAGCCAGCACGCGAACATACACCGCGCCGTGCATACCCTGTCGGAGATGGCTACTGCTGAATACGAGGAGGCGCGACGCAAACTCGCGCGCTTCATCAACGCGCGCGAGGAGCGCGAGGTGATTTTCACCAGCGGCACGACGGAATCGATCAACCTGGCGATGCACGGCTACGGGCGCAAGTTCATCGGCGCCGGCGACGAAATCATCCTGACCACGCTGGAGCACCATTCGAACATCGTGCCCTGGCAGATGCTGGCCGAGGAGAAAGGCGCGAAGATCCGCGTCGCGCCGATCGACGATGCCGGCGAACTGCTGATCGACGAATACGAAAAGCTGTTCAACGAACATACGAAGCTGGTCGGCGTGGCGCACGTCTCGAATGCGCTAGGCACCGTCAATCCGGTCAAGCAGATGATCGCGTACGCGCACGCGCGCGGCGTGCCGGTGCTGGTGGACGGGGCGCAGGCGGTACCGCACATGAAGGTGGACGTGCAGGACCTCGATTGCGATTTCTACGCGTTTTCGGGGCACAAGCTGTGCGGCCCGACCGGTATCGGCGTGCTCTACGGCAAGGCCGCGCTGCTCGAGCGCATGCAGCCGTTCAAGGGCGGCGGCGACATGATCCTGTCGGTCACGTTCGAGAAGACCACCTACAACGTGACCCCGCAAAAGTTCGAGGCCGGCACGCCGCCGATCGCGGCTGCGATCGGGCTGGGCGCGGCGGTGGATTACCTCTCTGGAATCGGCCTCGACGCGATCGCCGCGCACGAGCGCGCTTTGCTCGACTATGCCACCGCGCTGCTGCGGGGCATGCCGGGCGTGCGCATCATCGGCACCGCCCGCGAAAAGGCCGCGGTGCTGTCGTTCGCGCTCGAAGGCGTGCACCCGCACGACGTGGGTACGCTGTTGAACGAGGACGGCGTCGCCGTGCGCACCGGCCATCATTGCGCGCAGCCGGTAATGCAGCGCTTCAAGGTGCCGGCCACCTCGCGCGCCTCGTTCGCGTTCTACAACACCATGGCCGAGGTCGACGCGCTTGCCGCGGGCATCCGCAACGTGCAAAAGGTGTTCTGCTGATGGCCGACCCGAAATCCATGTATCAGGAGGTGATACTCGATCACAACCGCAAGCCGCGCAACTACGGCACGCTGGATCACGCGAGCCACCACGCCAAGGGCCACAATCCGCTGTGCGGCGACCATCTCAGTCTGGCGCTGAACCTTGACGGAGAGCGCATCACGGCGATCGCGTTCGAGGGCGAGTCCTGCGCAATCTGCAAGGCATCGGCGTCGATGATGACGGCGAATGTCAAGGGCAAGACGCGCCAGGACGCGGAAACGCTGATTCAGGAATTCCGCGACATGGCGACCGGCCAGCTCGACACCGGCAAGCAAGCGCACCATCTGGGGCGGCTGACGGTGTTTGCGGGCGTGCGCGATCTGCCGACGCGCGTCAAATGCGCAATCCTGCCCTGGCACACGCTCCACGCCGCGCTGCATTCGGTCGCAGACACCTCCACCGAATCCGAAAACGATCCCATGCACGCGCCGATTGGCGATGCCTGACGCCCTGTTCAGGGATGAAGGGATGCATCCCCTCATTCTCCCCTGCCCGTCGCAAGGTCAATCTTGCACCGGGCCATAACTGAAATCTGCCATGCCGAAGATAGCCGACATCGAAGACACGCCGAATCCAAACGCGAAGAAATTCATCCTCAAGGAGCCGCTGACCTGGGGCATCACGCACTCCTACGACAACGCCGGGGAGGCCGAGGCCGATCTGCTGGCCGCGTCGATATTCGACATCGAACACGTGACCAACGTGTTCTACGTCGACCACTGGCTCACGGTTACGCAGGACGGACTCGCCGACTGGCAGCAACTGCTGCGCAGGGTCGCGGACCGGGTACGCGCCGCGCCGGCAGCGAACGAGCAATCCGCCCGGCTCACTGCGGCCACCATACCGATCGACGATTTGAGCCCGGACGACCAGCAGCGGCTTTACATGATCAATGGATTGCTGGACGAGCAGATCCGTCCCTATCTGCAGGGCGACGGCGGTGACCTGCACGTGCTCGGTCTGGAAGGCAACCGGCTGACCGTGCATTACCAGGGCGCGTGCGGCAGCTGCCCGAGCTCCATGTCGGGCACGCTGGTCAGCATTGAACAGCTGCTGAAAACGATAGAGCCCGATATCGAAGTGGTAGCTGCCTAGCGGGCTGTGGGCTTGCGATCGGCCTAAAGAAGGCCGACGCGACATTACCCTGCTTTTGACCGGTGCCGGCATGTCGGCATAAGGTCATCAAGTCGGCCCATATTCTTTCGCCGGGGCCCGGCGCGATCGCTGAGCGCAGGGCTAACCGCGGCAAACCGTTGTACGGGATTTCCCTGCAGCGGTATTGCTTCGACGTCAGCCGTCAGCTTGTGAAGGTAGGGCGATCTAGGCGACAATGAAGGCCTGCGCGCTTCCGGTTCCGTCATTTCGGCGCGAAAATATCACAAGAAAAGTGTGTGCCCATGCGCGTGCCTATTGGAAAAACGCAAGTGTCGAAGTTCTTATCCGTAGCGGCCTTGCGGCCGCTGATGTGTGTATAGATCCAACATCGAATATGAAGGGCGGACTGTTCATCGTCAGCGCTCCCTCCGGCGCGGGTAAATCGACGCTCACGGCGAAGCTGCTGGAGGAGGACAAGAATATTCACCTGTCGGTGTCCTACACCACGCGCGCGCCGCGGGGCGGAGAAATCGACGGGCGCGACTACCACTTTATCGACAGGGCGGGCTTCCAGGGGATGCTCGAGCGCGGCGAGTTTCTGGAGAGCGCCGAGGTGCACGGCAACCACTACGGGACGTCCGAGGCATGGATACGCGCGCAGCGCGCCGCCGGGCACGACATTCTGCTCGAAATCGACTGGCAGGGCGCGCAGCAGGTGCGCCGCCTGTTTCCAGATGCCATCGGCATATTCATCCTGCCGCCGTCGATCGCGGAACTGGAGCGGCGCATGCGCGGGCGCGGACAGGACAGCGAGGAGGTCGTGCGGCGGCGGCTTGCCGTTGCCGCCGACGAAATGAGCCACGCAGCCGAGTTTGAATATGTTATTATTAACAATGACTTCGAGGAGGCGCGCCGCGACCTGATCGCAGTCGTGCGCGCGTCGAGGCTGGTATATTCGCACCAGCTTGAACGCTTTCCCGACCTGTTCAAGTTTTGAATTGGGAACAATGCGAGAGAAAACAAGCTCCCGCGCTTACCCAAACCAGAGGTTGCCGCAAGAAATTGCGGCCGCCGATTAACCGAGGAACGACATGGCCCGCATTACCGTTGACGACTGCATGAAGCTGATCCCGAATCGTTTCGAACTTACGCTGGCCGCGACTTACCGCGCGCGTCAGTTGACCAACGGCGCGACACCCCTGGTCGAACCGGACAGGGACAAAGCCACCGTGATCGCGCTGCGCGAGATCGCCGCGGGCAAGGTGGGCAAGGAAATGCTCAACCGGTCGAATACCATATAGACCCCGGGCGGGTTTCCCCGCCTTATTGCCGCGGCGGGGCTTGCTACCATCATGGACGCTCTCGCTGAATTCACCGGCAGCCTGGCCGGCTACCTCAAACCGCCTGATATCGAGCGCATCGAGAAGGCGTATCAATTCAGCGGCAAGGCCCACGAGGGACAATTCCGCGATTCGGGCGAGCCGTATATTTCGCACCCGCTCGCGGTGGCCGGGATCCTCGCCGACTGGCACCTCGATCCGCAGGCGCTGATAGCGGCGCTGCTGCACGACGTCATGGAGGACACCAAGGTCTCCAAGGCCGAGATCAGCCGGCGCTTCGGCAAGTCGGTAGCCGAGCTCGTCGACGGCTTGTCCAAGCTGGACAAGATCGAATTCCAGTCGAAGGAAGACGCGCAGGCCGAGAACTTCCGCAAGATGCTGCTGGCGATGGCGCGCGATGTGCGTGTCATTCTGATCAAGCTCGCCGATCGCCTGCACAATATGCGCACACTGGACGCCGTCCCGCCGGCCAAGCGCCGCCGCGTGTCGCGCGAGACACTGGAAATCTACGCGCCCATCGCCAACCGCCTGGGCCTGAACGGCCTGTACCAGGAGTTGCAGGAGCTTGCCTTCTCGCATCTTCACCCGCTGCGTTACCGCGTCCTGGCCAAGGCGACGAAAGCGGCGCGCGGCAACCGCCGCCGGGTGTTGGGCAAGATCCTGGAGGAGATCAAGCAGCGCCTGTCCGAGGCCGGCATCAAGGTCGAGGTCACCGGGCGGGAGAAGCACCTGTACAGCATCTACAAGAAAATGCTGGAGAAGAATCTGTCGTTCTCGCAGGTGCTCGACATTTATGGATTTCGCGTAGTGGTCGAGGACGTGCCCGCGTGCTATCTCACGCTCGGCGCTCTGCACGGGCTGTACAAGCCGGTGCCGGGCAAGTTCAAGGACTATATCGCCATTCCGAAGGTGAACGGCTATCAGGCCCTGCACACGACGCTGATCGGCCCGTTCGGCACGCCGGTGGAAATCCAGATCCGCACGCGCGACATGCACCGGGTGGCCGAGGCCGGCGTCGCCTCGCACTGGCTGTACAAGACCTCCGATGCCAGCCTCAACGACCTGCAGCACAAGACGCACATCTGGCTGCAATCCCTGCTCGACATCCAGAGCGAGAGCGGCGATGCGGCCGAGTTTCTCGAACACATCAAGGTGGACTTGTTCCCGGACGAAGTGTACGTGTTTACGCCCAAGGGGAAGATCATGGCGCTGCCGCGCGGCGCTACCTCGGTGGACTTCGCCTACGCCGTGCACACCCAGGTCGGCAACCGCTGCGTCGCCACCAAGATCAATTACGAACTGGTGCCGCTTCGAACCGAGCTCAAGAATGGCGATCGCGTGGAGATCATCACCGCGGCGCATGCGAACCCCAATCCGGCGTGGCTCAACTACGTCAAGACCGGCAAGGCGCGCTCCCACATACGCCATTTTCTCAAGACCATGCACTACGAGGAATCGAGCGAGCTGGGCGAGAAGCTGCTGAACCAGGCGCTGCGCGCATTGAACAGCGATCTCGCCGATATTACGGACGAACAGTGGGAAAAGCTGCTGCGCGACATCACCGCGAAATCGCGTCTGGAACTGTTTGCCGACATCGGCCTGGGCAAGCGTTTCGCGGCCGTGGTGGCAAGGCGGCTGCTGGCTGCCTCGGAGCAGCCGTCGGCGGAGGGCAACGCCGGGCCGATCGTCATCCGCGGTTCCGAGGGCATGGCGGTGCAGTTCGCCAAATGCTGCCGGCCGATACCGGGCGACCCTATCATCGGTTCCATCAAGAAGGGCCAGGGCATCGTGGTCCATACCCACGACTGCCCGACCGCCGCCAAATCGCGCGCCGATCCGGACAAGTGGCTGGATGTGGAATGGGCGCCGGAGCCTGCGCGCCTGTTCGATGTCGGCATTCAAGTATCGGTGATGAACCAGCGCGGCGTGCTGGCCAAGGTGGCCGGGGCGATTGCCGCGGACGGCGCCAACATCAACGGCATCAGCATGGACGAGGACCGCAGCGCCTACACCAATATGCACTTTACGCTGCAGGTTGCAGATCGCCAGCATCTGGCACGCATCAAGCGCGGCCTGCACCGCATACCGGAGGTAGTCAGGATTGCACGATCGAGGGATTAGACGCGCACGGACCAGCCGGGTCCGGCCGCATTTTTCGGAACGAGCAGATTGAAAAATCCATTCGCAGAACTAGTCGGCTTTACGCTGCGGACCGGGCGCCGCGGCAGCGGCACCAGCGCGGCCGCCGTCGACGTGCGGCCCGGGCTGATGAATCCCAACGGCGTAGTCCACGGCGGCGCGCTGTTCACCATGGCCGATACCGCGATGGGCGCAGCCTTGTATAAGACGCTCGCGCCGGGGGAATACTGCGCCACCATCGAAATCAAGATCCACTTCCTGCAGCCGGTGACCAAGGGCAAGATCCGCTGCCGAGCGCGGCTGGTGCATCGCGGCAGCCGCATCGCGGTGCTCGAATCGCATCTGAGCGTGGGCCGGAAACAAGTGGCGCAAGCGCTGGGGACCTTCGCCATCTTCGTCCCGCGGCCGCAGAAAACGAGCCGCGGCAGCGGCGCAATACGCCGGCGTCTGTCACAATGACGGCTGCGCACGCAACAATTCACCACACAGGAAACCGCTATGAAAATTAGCGCCAACGGCATAGACATCAACTACCTCGTCGAGGGCGAAGGGCCGTGGCTCACCTTCAGTCATTCCCTCGCCTGCAATCTGCGCATGTGGGACGAGGAGGCGAAGCGCCTGTCGAAGCGCTACACGGTATTGCGCTACGACACCCGCGGACATGGCGGGAGCAGCGCCCCCGCCGGCGCCTATACGCTGGAGTTGCTGGCCGACGATCTGCATGCGCTGCTTAAGGTGCTTTCCGTGCCGTCCACCCATTTCGTCGGCTTGTCCATGGGCGGGATGATAGGCCAGACCTATGCGCTCAAGTACCCGGGCATGTTCAACAGCCTCGCCTTGTGCGATACCACCAGCCGCTATCCGGCCGAGGCCGCCGCTACCTGGGTCGAACGCATCAAGATGGTCGAAACCCAGGGCATGGAGCCGCTGGTCGAGCCTACGCTGGCGCGCTGGTTCACCGAACCGTTCAGGAAGGCGCATCCGGAAGTGGTGCAGCCGGTGGCGGCGATGATCCGCAACACGCCGGCGCCGGGCTATGTCGGTTGCAGCCACGCCATCCCGAAAATCAATCTGACCGCGCGGCTGAAGGAAATTCGCTGTCCCAGTCTGGTCATCGTCGGCAAGGACGATCCCGGCACGCCGGTGGCCATGGCCGAGGAAATCCACCATGCGCTTCCGGGCTCGAAGCTGGTGGTGATTCCCTCAGCTGCGCACCTGTCCAACCTGGAGCAGCCGGACGCGTTCAACCGGGCCCTGGCCGATTTTCTCGACCAGGCCAAGAGATAGAACGGGAGAGATCATGGGAACCATTGAAACCGAACTGGGCATCGACCTCTCGGCATTCTGGATGCCGTTCTCTGCCAACCGGCAGTTCAAGCGCTCGCCGCGCCTGCTTGTGAGCGCGAAGGACATGCATTTCACTTCGCATGACGGGCGCGCGGTGCTAGACGGCACGGCGGGTCTGTGGTGCGTCAATGCCGGCCACGGACGCACGAAAATCATCAATGCGGTGAAGGCGCAGCTCGACCAGCTCGACTTTGCCCCCACGTTCCAGATGGGGCATCCGCAGGCGTTCGAGGCGGCGCAGAAAATCGCCGCGCTCGCGCCGTCCGGTCTCGATCATGTATTTTTCGCCAACTCCGGCTCCGAGGCGGTGGACAGCGCGCTCAAGATCGCGCTCGCCTATCACCGCGCACGCGGCGAGGGCCAGCGGACCATTCTGATCGGCCGCGAGCGCGGCTACCACGGTACCGGCTTCGGCGGCATTTCCGTCGGCGGCATGACCAACAACCGCAAGACCTTCGGCAACCTGCTGCCGCGCGTGGACCATCTGCGCCACACCTGGGATCTGGAGCGGCAGGCCTATTCGCGCGGCCAGCCGGAATGGGGCGCGCATCTCGCGGACGAGCTGGAGCAGCGCATCATTCCGCTGCACGACGCCTCCAACATCGCGGCAGTGATCGTAGAGCCCGTGGCCGGCTCCACCGGCGGCTTGATCCCGCCCAAGGGCTATCTGGAGCGCTTGCGCGCGATCTGCGACAAGCACGGCATCCTGCTCATTTTCGACGAGGTGATCACCGGCTTCGGGCGCCTGGGCAAAGCGTTCGCCGCAGAATATTTCGGCGTCGTGCCGGACCTCATGACCTTCGCCAAGGGCGTCAGCAACGGCACTATTCCGATGGGCGGCGTGATCGCGCACAAGCGCGTTTATGACGCCTTCATGCAGGGGCCGGAGGGAGCGATCGAGTTGTTCCATGGCTACACCTACTCCGGCCACCCGGTCGCCGCTGCCGCCGCGAGCGCCACGATAGATCTCTACCGCGAGGAAGGCCTGTTCGAGCGCGCCGCAGCGATCGCTCCCTATTTCGAGCAGGCGCTGCATTCGCTGAAGGGCCTGCCCAATGTCATCGACATCCGCAACCTGGGTCTGATCGGCGTGATCGAAGTGGACGCACGTCCGGGCAAAGTCGGCGCGCGCGCTTTCGACGCCTTCGTCGACTGCTACGCCAACGGCCTGCTGGTGCGGCCCGCCGGCGATACGTTGGCGCTGTCGCCGCCGCTGATCGTCGAGAAAAGCCACGTCGACCAGATGGTGGGCACGCTGGGCGCCGCGCTCAAGCGCATCGCCTGAAATACAAATTCCGCCGGAGTTAGTGCGGGACCGATACAGGGGACCACCATGAGCACAGAACTCGCCTACACCTCGGCCACCGAACTGGTGCGCCGCTATCGCGCAAAGCAGCTATCGCCGGTGGAGGTGACGCAGGCAGTGCTCGCGCGCATAGGCGAACTCAACCCCAAGCTGAATGCCTACTGTCTCGTCGACGAGGAAGGCGCGATCAAAGCTGCACGCGCCTCCGAAGCGCGGTGGTTGAAAGGCGCTCCGCTCGGCTGGGTGGACGGTGTGCCGGCCTCGATCAAGGACCTGATCCTGACCCGCGGCTGGCCCACGCTGCGCGGCTCCAAGACCGTCGATTCCGCCGGACCGTGGCTGGAAGACGGCCCGGCGACGGCGCGCCTGCGCGAGAACGGCGCGGTGCTGCTGGGCAAGACCTGCACGCCCGAATTCGGATGGAAAGGCGTCACCGACAGCGCGCTCACCGGCATCACGCGCAATCCCTGGAATCTCCAGCGCACGCCCGGCGGCTCCAGCGGCGGCGCCTCGGCGCAAGTGGCTGCCGGCCTGGGCCAGCTCGCGGTAGGCACCGACGGCGGCGGTTCGATCCGCATCCCTTGCGCCTTTGCCGGCATTTCCGGCATCAAGCCTGCTTTCGGCCGCGTGCCCGCCTGGCCGCTTTCGCCTTTTGGCACCGTGGCGCACGTCGGCCCGATGGCGCGCTCGGTCGCCGACTGCGCGCTGATGCTGAACGCGCTTTCGCAGCCCGATGTGCGCGACTGGACGGCTTTGCCCTACGCCGGCAGCGACTGGACCCAGGGACTGGAGGCTGGCGTCGGGGGCCTGCGCATCGCCTACAGCCCGCGGCTGGGTTACGTGAAACACGTGGACGCCGGGGTCGAGGCGCGTGTGGCCGATGCGGCCAAAATGCTGGCGGACATGGGCGCCGTAGTGGAGCAGGTCGATCCGGGTTTTGTCGACTGCCGCGAGATCTTTTGGGTGCACTGGACTTCAGGCGCCTACAATCTCCTGCGCAACATGCCCAAGGAAAAATTCGCGCTGCTCGATCCGGGCCTGCAGCAAGCTTGCGCCAGCGGCTCCCGCCACACGCTGGCGCAATATTTCGATGCGGTCAACGCGCGCGGAGCGCTGGGCGAGTACATGAAGCGCTTCCATCAGAAATACGACCTGCTGCTCACGCCCGCGACGGCTGTTCCGGCTTTCGCCGCCGGCGTGGTCGCGCCGGAGCGCCCCTCGGGCGAGGAAGACTGGACTTGGTGGACGCCCTTCTCCTTCCCGTTCAATCTGACGCAGCAGCCGGCGATATCCGTGCCCTGCGGCTTTACCAAGGACGGCCTCCCCATAGGCATGCAACTGGTGGGGCCGATGCAGCGCGAGGACATGGTGCTGCGTGCGGCGCACGCCTATCAGCACGCAACGGACCACCATCTGCGCCGACCGCCGCTGTGACGGTGTCGGCGCGGCGGCGCTCGACTAGCGACCCGCGAGAGCTGGCTTTTCGGGGCCCAGGGTCTGTTGACATTCAGCACGTGAGCGCGACGGGAGGCGTCGACTCGTAGCGTTGCAGCCTCTTAGGCGTGCGCCGACCGCGGGCGCCTTGTCAGCTGCCAGCGAAAGCCGAACCCGAGCAGGACCAAGCCAAGCGCGGACGCCAAGAACAGCGGCACCGTACCCACGGCGTCGACTACTTTGCCGGCTAGCCAGACGCCGGTCGATTGTCCGGTGAACAGACACAGCGCGAACAGCGACACCGCCGCGCCGCGCGCGGCGGGCGCCATTTGCGTGGCGTTGACCTGCAGCGTGTTATGCAACATGTAAAGACCGATGCCGATCAGCAGTATGCCGGGTACGCTCGCCCATACTGTCCACGCCAGCGCGAGCCAAAGGTAGCCGGTGGCGAGCGCCAGACCGCCAGCGGCCGCCAGGCCGCGTTCACCCAGGCGAGCGACAAAGCGTTTCGCACCGAGCGCGTACACCACGCCGCCCACCGCGTAGGCGCCGACCATCGCGCCGGCGAGCGCGGGGCCGATGGAAAAGCGCTGCTGCAGATGCACCGGAATGAACGCAAGTGAGCCGAACATCACTGCGCCCTCCAGAAACACGGTGCCGACCACGATGCGCACCCAGCGCTGCGAAAGCAGGCCGGCCATGCGCGCCACGCCTGCGCGTATGCTGACCGTGGCATCGCCGGATGCGTGGCGGGTAACCGGATTGCTGCGCAGTTCGAACGCCAGCAGGGCGCCGACGAAAAGGTAGAGCACGGCGAGCACGACGAAAATCGCGCGCCAGCCGAAGTGTTCCCCGAGCACGCCGGCGAGCGACTGGCCGACCCCCGTGCCGGTAATCTGGCCAAGCGCGAAACGCGCAATCGTCGCCTGGCGCTGCTCGTAGGCGACGACGTCGCCGATCCAGGCCATCGACAGCGGAAT
>Ga0307377_10003244_pt1 | contig 18548 bp, 32 predicted proteins | sample TR3MG_FD_202535 | JGI IMG/M metagenome (GOLD analysis project Ga0307377, IMG submission 202535) | Soil microbial communities from Risofladan, Vaasa, Finland - TR-3 | ecosystem: Environmental > Terrestrial > Soil > Coastal area > Acid sulfate soil | place: Finland: Risofladan, Vaasa | collected... | reverse complement strand
CGCAATCACCTATCTCGATAGCACTGATACGGTTTATACAAAGTTATTGCCGATCGGTGAGATAGACGGTATTTATAAAATAGAGTTCAGCTCTGATAGCACAGACGCGGCCGCCGACAGTATCTATCTCGACGTTATCTTTTATGATGGCAATAGAGCCGCCTCGGCCAGGTGGACCCCGTGGTATAATATATTCGGTCCCATAAAATCCGATACATTATATCAATTATACATTGATCCGGCTGATTCTACGTGGTGGATGCCAAATATGTCCAGACAATACCGAGTCTATAAGACAGACACCGCAGATGATTCATTAGAGGCTTTCTTAAACGATTTTATAAGGTAAAAACATGAGAAAGTATGTTTTATTATTCCTGGTTGTTTTAATTGGCCAGTCTTTTGGACAAAAATACTTCCTGCCGATAGTGGTAGAATCTTCCAATGGCCGGCCGATCAAAAACCAGAATGTTGATCTGTACCAATCAGATGTTAAGATTGCTGACTTAATATGGTTGGATGCCGGTCGATATTATTGGGAAGATATAAGCGATGTCCCGGAGGGGATGTATGATATTTACATTAACGGAATAGAATATATTTCAAATATAATGATATTATATACTGCTCCGTCATACGCGATGCAAACGGCGGCCGATACTACTGCCTTGAAGGTATTAGAGAAACTCGACGGCCAGATGTGTCTATTGAAAAGCCTATCAAGTGGTAATGATAACGGCGGCGGTTGGTTTATGACGGCCGACAGTACATATCCAGACAGCATTATTGCCTATAGCCATCCTACGGCCGCGAAACAATGGGTCAGGTTAGACTTTCTTGAGAATTTTACTATAAACGTTTTGTGGGCTGGGGCGAAAGGAGACAGTACAAACGACGACACGGAAGCAATACAGGCGTGTATGGATTTGGCGCGTGACCTACAGGTTGATGTAACCGACGATTGGACCGGTGCGGCCTCTGATCGACGGGTAATAAAATCTCCTAAGATAATTATACCAATGGGAGAAGGGGGCAAATATAGGATAACTTCGACTATTACTGTTTATGGTGGCACTGATATAGAATTTCAAAAGAGTGCTTTGGTGGCTGGAACCCAGGGCATGGTAATGGTTAAGACCCTGCAAACCCAGGCCGGGCTACCTGTTTCAACTTATTCTACAAGAAATTTAAATATAAAGGATATGACGCTCTATGGTAATGGTTTGGCTTCGTGTGGATTGTTTTTGAGAAATACGGCAAATGGCAGTATGGTAGATGGATTAAGAGTATATGGTGTTAAAGGTAAGATATTTGCGGATAGTACAAGGGATTGTATTATACCTACGCTTGGTTCTGACACTATCATTGTAAGTAATGCCACTGGCCTATTGCCAAATCAAATTATAGAAATAGATGGTAGGGATGGTTTTTATATTATAGAAACTGTTTCTACAGATACGGTAATTTTGAATAGACAAATGGTCCCGGACACTTCGGTTGGAGTAGGTGAGGCCGGTGCTTACTTTTGGAGCCGTCCGGCAGGTTTACAGATTGCAAGATGTATAGGATTAAATTTATATTCCCCTGAAATAAGGTTAAATACCTTGGGCGTCTTTGTCGGTGATGATAGTACGACGGGAAGATCAGCAAAGGTTCAATTTTACGGTGCGTATATTGAAGAAAACGATTGGGGATTGCAAATAAGTGGGGCGGATGATTGTTCTTTCTATGGATGCTTAGTGCAACATTCTCGCAGGGGTTGGGAAATAGCCATCACAAATAGGTCCTGGAATAACAGTTTTCACAATCTTTACGTTGAAAGTATTAATAGTGATAGTTTGGATAGATATGGATTTAGAGATATTGCAACTATTTATATTTTAGATGATTCTTACGGGGCATCGTTTTATGGATTGCGATATCCACAAAATCCTTCCGCCGTTGGCTGGCGTAGATTAATGAAGAATAGTGGTGAGAATACTTTTATAAATGGCTTAAAAGTAACCCCTGACGATTTAATAGTAAACCCAGACAGGGCAAATGATTATGCTTTAATTGAACAAAATAGTACGACGGGGACTTTAACGGTTCAATCATCATCCGGATCTGGTAATATTAATAACCCGTATCTCTATGTGATTGATGGGGATGGTGAATATCCAAATGATCGTGCAACGGTTTCCTTCCAGGGGTCAAGCGGTCAAAGAATTAGTGGCAAGTATAGGTTCTATAGCGACGCGGCAAGCGATGATTTTATAGGATTCTTTAAAACTGATACAACTTGGTCGGCAACGGCCGCGAGACTTTATTTCGCCACTAACGGTATTCACATAGGGAACACAGACACATCGGGAACTACTACAAGGATATACAGCGATGCTACTGATAGGCTAAGGCTTGAAACCGGAGATACTTTTTATTTAAACACTGCATGGGATGGTGGGCATTTAAGACTTGATTCGTGGCGTTTATGGGAGGACGGTTTGGGTTATTTAAGAGGGATTAGTACTGGAGATCCGGAGTCTGATACAGGTGGCTATGAGTTTTTCTTAGGTGATTCTATAAGATCGGACGCCGATTCAGTTTATATTTATGTTGGTGGTAAATATGCAGCATTATTATTAAAGGCGATACCATGAAAAAATTGATTTATATATTATTGCTTTTTCCAGTATTGATTTTTGGCCAGACGAAATATTTCCTTCCGGTCCCGGTTGAATCGTCAAATGGTAGGCCAATAAAAGATCAAAGGGTAGAATTATATCAGGGCGCCGTTAGAATAGATTCTTTGTTATGGCTTGATTCTGGATGGTATTATTATACCGACACATCGACCGTCGCGCAGGGTGTCTATGATATTTATGTAAATACGATTAAGTGGCGAAGTAATATTTGGATTGCCTATGGTTCAGAAAGATTTTCTGTCAGGGGTCAAGACTTAGAGGATTCAGCCAAAGATACGATTAATGCGTTTATTGAGGATTCGCTGGATGCAGCGGTAACAGATTGGCGGAGTGATATTGAGGACTCTATTTCTACGGAAAACGATACGACTGCATTAAAATTAAATGATGCACCTGAAGGTCATTTGTGCTATCTCAAGCAACTCTCATCCGCCAATACCAATGGTGCGGGATGGTTTGTGGCGGTTGATTCGGCGTATGCCGAGAATGCTTATTCAAAAGGATATGTATATCCACATCCTACGGCAGCGATGCAGTGGGTAAGGGATGAATTTCTACAGCGTGGGTATGTGATGATGGAGTGGTATGGTGCTCTTGGTGATGGGTCTACTGATGACGCCACTGCTATTCAGAATGCTTTTAATTCAGAAGTTCATATTGTGGGTGTTGGAGGCAACACTTATAAACTCGGTTCTACTATAACTGTTCATCAGAAGGATGTTAGATTTAGTTCAAATAATAAAGACTATGTTAAGTTTTCAATGTATGTTGATGATGGTGCTTTTTATTTTTCTGATTCATTATCAGCAACTGAGGATACACTGACTGCGGATGCGAAAAAGGGGACATCGTATATTTTAGTTGGAGATAGTTCGTTGCATTCCGTAAGTGATTTAATCAAGTTAAAGTCAAGCGTTGTTTTCTTGCCTCGTGGTGCTTTGGGCAGTAGGAAGGGAGAATTACAAAAGATAAGAGCAATTACTGGCGATACCCTATGGATGGAGTATCCACTTTTTGATAATTATGATGTAACACTTGGTGGAGAAGTAGTTAGGGTTTTGCTGTGGGAAGAAACAAATACATTAAATATTTCAGATTTGCATATACAATATTATAATGTGGTTCTCTCAGCGACACCTGCTTTTCATGTGTATTCTTATGACCATCCAGTAATTAATCACTGTAGATCTGATTCGGCTGACTATGTAGCATTTAAATTTACAAATTGCTATAATCCCTATGTTTTGGATCTCCAGGTATATAATAGCCGAAAAGATGGTTCGGGATACGGATTAAATTTTTCGGGAGGGTGTCATACCATTGCCGAGAGATGTTATTTCTCTAACTGTCGGCATGGTATTGATGCTGGAGGGACTGACGTTCCGTTAAGAACAGGAGAGATACGTTTTAGTTGGTTTGTAAGGTGTGATGCTTCTACTCATCAGCTGGCAGAAAATTTTAGTTTTTTTAAAAACGTTATGTATGGCATGACTTCCTCTCCGTTTATAATCAGGGGTGAAAATAACAAAGTTTTATATAATGAGGTTTATGCTGCTTCAGCTGGACACATGGTTGGTCAGCAAAATGGGTATAATCTTCAGGTAATTGGTAATATTTATAATTCTACAATAGAGATGGGTCTTATTGATTCTGTTTTATACGAAGGAAGCTATATTAATACCCCACAATCACAATTAGAGCATCTTGTTCTTATTACTGGTTCATTATACGATTCGGTTGCACATTCATATTTAATTATAAAGGACAATTCATTTTTCCATGCCAATGGAAATAGTGCTGCTATTTTAGGTGTGGCTGATATAGATACGCTGAGAAATCTTGTGATTGCCAATAACACATTTTCGGTTTTTGGTCAGGATGATTATGTTAGTGGCACTTATGTTGTTTCTACCTATGATACCTTAGTAATTGACAAATCAACAATAAGAGACAATCAATTTCTTAACCAGCATGGGCAAATACAGCTTGCTGGTACAGCTGGCTCTGGTGTTAGTATAAAATTCACAGATGATACAAATATTGAGTTTTATAATCCCCAATGGAAAACAACAATGATAGATAGTCTATGGACATATAAAAGAAGTACCACCCTTGATTCGGCTGAATCTATTTTATTTCGTCCGGGTACATCCGGTTATGGGACGGTTACTATTGACACTACCACCTATGGTGTACTTGAAGCAAAGGCAAGATTTAGGTGGAGTTGGGCTGCTGTTGCAGAAATAGAAGATTCTACTGGTTTTGGTGAAAATTTCACAGTTGGGGCTGGAGCTGGGAAGTTTAACTTCGTTGACAATGGAACACATTTGAAATTTCTAAATAGCGTTGGAGATAACAGAACAGTAACGCTTGATTTAGTTATATATAATAGATTGGGTAATGTTCAATATTAACTGAGGCGATTATGTATAAAATAATATTATTTCTGACTTTATTTTTCAGTATGGCTTATCCACAGACAGTGTATCTCGATGGGACAGATGTGTTACAACTCCAAACCGCATGGGCAGTGGCAGAGACAAAAGATTGGACAATGGAGTTCTGGGTATATAGGCCAACCCAAACACAGGCATATCTTTGGTTTACTTCCGGGCCAGCAGCCTTCTCTTTTGCCCCACACTGGTATATAAACGGTTCGTCAATTTGTGCACCTATATACGCTAAGCATGTTGGGCCTGCTGCTAATATTATTGGTGATGATGATTGTAGTACCCTATACGACCGCTGGCATCATATTGCACTTGTCCACGATGCTGGTGATTCATTAAAACTATATCAAGGTGGCGTAGATATTCCAGACACCTTGGCAAAGTCAGCGGCACAGGGATGGGATATGGTTTTGGAATATCTTGGTGGGGCTAATGTCACCCCATCTGGCGCTATACTATATTTAGATGATCTTAGATGTTGGAACATAGAAAGAAGTCTTGCAGATATAAATTTGTATAAAGATATTGAGCTTTTAGGAACGGAGGATAGCCTAAAATATTACTGGAAATTTAATGACAATTTAATATCATCAGGTGCAATAGTTGATACACTATCTTCTGTTGCTGGGTCTATTACTTATGTAGAAAATACCCCTTTACTGTTAGGTAAATATTATATCGATGTAGACAAGGGTGATGACACTAATTATGGTACTACTCCAGCATTAGCCTTAGCATCCCTCGACTCCATCAACACAGCCGGGATTACACTGGAAGCCGGGGATGTCGTTTACTTTCGCACCGACGATACCTTTGATGATACACTGACGGTTCTGGCTTCTGGCACTTCTGGAAATCAAATTACATTCACTTATTATGATAGCACGGGAGAAAGTGGAGCGTATCCGATTATCAGTCAAATTGATGTGAATGACAAAGACTATATCACAATTTCAAACTGCCTTTCAGTAACCAATGGAATAATAAATACCGGGGCTGGATATGTGTTAGATAAATCGGTTTGTGGCCGAGGCTATGATAAACGATTTAAACATTTTCCTGACTTTCCTAAATTTAAGAGGCATTAATTATGCGTAAACTAATCATTCTTTTATTTGCATTTATCATTGGTTGTAATGTTCAAGCACAAACACATGAGTATAAATTAATATGGGATTATAATACTGATAATATAACTTATGAATATTTGATTTTTGTGGCAGAGGTAGCAGACACATCACAGTCGCCTTTTTATTTACCGACTGATTCTTTAAGTAATTGGACTTTATATTTATGTTGTACGGTTAATCACGATTCATTGTTTGCATTTGATTCTGATTCGGCTGTTGTGATATATGAATCTATCCAGGATGGTAAATGGCTTTGTGGGAGAATAATTGCTAAAAGCATAACAGGGGTTTACTCAGATCCGAGTAAACAAGCATTTTATCATAAACCATTATTATTAAAACCACAAACACCTGGTGGATTAAGGTGGAAAGAATAAGGGCTAAGAAGTGAAAATAAAATATGCTATACTCTTAGTTATAGTCGCGGCCATCGCCGGTTATTTCATCCATCCGGTTATTGAGCCGTGTGATACCATTCAGGCGCCCACACAGCCGGTCGTCATTACTCACGGCCCGGTTAAGCCGGACACGGTTATCATCGACAAATGGATAACTAAAGAAGTCCCTGTATACGTGACAAAATGGAGAACTAGGACAGAGGAAAGGATTATCATCGATACTATCTATGTCACAAAAGAGGTTCCGCTATTCCGGTCTTATGAGATATTCTACGAAGATTATTTAACATCGGAGGTCTATGCCTGGGCTGAGGCTCCGGTAGATTCATTTTATAATAAAGTGCAAATAGATTACAATAGTTATTTTAATGATGTATATTCTAACAAAGTTAGGGCTGAAAAACGAAATGCCTACTTAGTCGGTGGAGCAATAGGTGTAGGCGTTGGCGTTATAACGGCCTTATTAATTAATTAAACCATTTATTAAAGAAAGAGGTTCATTATGCCTGACTGGATTTTAAACTCAAAGATTTTAACGATCCTGGCGGCCGTTATCTGTGTTGCTTCGGTTGTCGCTTTTGCTATCGGCTTTATTGGCGAGGGTGTTCTGTTGACGATCTTAGGTTTTGTCGGATTTACCGGCGTTGGCGCTCTAAGGGATTGGATCGATTCTCAGGGCTATAAAACCTATGTTATTGTTGGCCTGGGACTTGTAGGTTCTATCGCCATGGCAATCGGATGGATAGACCTAAATACTTTTATGGCCGTTCTTACCCTGTTGGGTGTTGGCGCAGCCGGAACATTAACGCTTGCAGTTAAGAAGGCGCCTGCCGGAGCGAAACTAAAAGCTATTAGCGTAAAATAAATGCCAACTAAACGCGATATAATTAAGCAGACACTGTCTTATGGCTGGATAGTATTCTTGTGCGCGCTATGTGGCATTACGGGGCTCCTTGGGGGCTGGGGAGTGCATAGAGCAGTAGTTAATATCTCCGGTGAGAATATGGGTATGATTCAATTTGCTTTTGGTGTATATGAAGCATTCGATAATCCTTATGCTTTTTTAATGGCGTTTATTTCGTTGGGTGGTTTGGTGTTGCAATTTATACGCACATTCAGAGGACGAAGGAACAACGACTAATGAATAATAAAACTATCCCGGAGCGAGTTACTACATTAGAGACTAAGTTTGAGATTGTAGTGGAGAAGATGGCACAGCAGTTAGAAGAGATAATAGATTCATTACCTGAAATGGCTCGTAGAGTAAAAGATCATCATGCCACTTATCGTGAACATTGTGATTTTATCAAGAACGCTGAAAAGGAAACGGAGCGTATTGTTGCGAAAGAAATAACGAATCATCGGAGTTATGTTGAGAAGGTAAGTAAGTCAGCATTAAACTGGCGAAAGGTAGGCGTAATAGTAAGTATCGTTGCTCAATGGGGTTTGATCTTGTGGATCATAAATAAAATATATACTATATAACTTCTTTCCATCCCATGATGGAACTCCCGGAAACGCCGAATAGGATTGACCCGCCTAGTCGGCGTTTTTTATTTCTTGACTTTTAGGAGTTGATTTTGTATTATTCAGACATGGAGAGAAAACAAAAAATAAGACCCTTTGATCTAGGTGCGGACATCTTTGAAATATCAAATTTGTTTGCTCTCCATGCAACCACCGCACCTAGATTAAGGGGTTTTTTGTGTTATAGGGGTAATTATGAAACAAATTAGATTAAGCACAAAGCATGATGGAGAAGATGTTTACACAATAGTAGATGATTGGAATTATGAATGGCTTAATCAATGGAAATGGAGATTACAAGTAAAGAACGGTAAAATAATGTGTGTACTACGTCATATTTATATAAAAGATGGTAAATATAGCAATTTAAGAATCCATAATTTAATCTTAGGTTATTATGGCCCACTAACAATAGATCACATCAATAGAAATGTTCTTGACAATAGAGAAGAAAATTTACGTCTTGCCACAATGAAGCAACAAGCCTTTAATCGCAAAAAGATGGGCAATTCCACAAATAAATACAAGGGCGTGCATAAACAACCGTATGGTAAATGGCACGCAAGGGCTAGAGGTAAGTATATTGGTGCATTTAATTCTGAGGAAGAAGCTGCTTTAAGATATAATGAATATGCAAAAGAACATTATGGTGAATTTGCCTTATTGAATGAGGTAAATAATGGATAGGGGTTTTTTATTTAGGGCAATTTTGACGCTGGACTTTAAATCCAATTTAGTTTTAAGCGAAGATAGATTGCCCTTTTTATTTACAGGCGGGATCTTTAGTGGTTTCAACACGTCACTAAGGGTTCCGCTTTTTTTATTTGTACCTGAGCCTAAACAAGTGGGAGCAATGTCTCCGCATGACAACTCCCGACCCAAATGCGTAGCGAGAGCTAAGTTTAGTTTACCCGGTTTCCGTACTATAACGGTGAACTGTTAGAAAGACCACACTTGCAGGGGATGTGGCTAGGCCAGTTAGTTACAATTAGAGCATCCTGTTTTCCTGTATTATACGCAGGGGGATGTAAATGCGAACTATGTCCAAAAATATAATAGAAATAATTAAAATATTTCTTGCTTTATTCCGAACTATGCCCTATACTTGCAGAAAGTGAACATTTGAGAGGATAGACATGGAACAAAGACTTCTTACAAAATCTCAGGCCGCAAAGTATTTAGGAATTTCTATTAGGACGCTACATAAGTGGATAAAACGCGGTATGGTTAATCCTATTATGATCCCCGGCGGCCATTCAAAATATGACATCAATGATTTAGATAGACTAATCCAAGAAAGCAAAACCACTAATTAATTTGGAGGGCAGGCCATCATGGAAAACTTAAATGATATTAACCGCAACGACGAGGACCGCGAAGATATCAAAACCGAAACTGACAAACGGGCTGATTACTCGCAGGGCCATGAGGGAATCTATAATATTAAAAAACTTAAAGATGAGCGCGACGAGTTTGACCGATTACTAAAAGAAGCGCTGGAACGGGAGGCCGACAAAGACGAGATCATTGAGCAATTCCGGGCGATGTTAAACATGATAGCTGGTAAATGTAATTGCAAAAAATGTAATAAGCCGATCTGGTTCATCAAATCAAAGAATAATATTTTTATGCCTATTACCGAGGACGGCTTAAACCATTTCGCGGATTGCGTCGCCGCAAAGGATTTCAAGAAATGATAATAAAACTAAAACCTTTAAAAGTAAAAATAAAAGCGAAGATCAAAGGAGTTGGTCATGAAAATAAAATTTGACGAAAAAAGTCATACCTACACCGTCGGTGGATCCAAATATCCCTCTGTCACTCAGATCATAAGCGACATCATACCCTATCAATACCCGATTGCGGACTGGTACCTGCAGCGTGGCCAGGCGGTTCATGCGTGTGCTGCTATGATTGCCAATGGCATAGAGTTTGAATATGACGGACGCATTGCCGGGCAGGTTGCCGCAATATACAAGTTTTTCAAAGAGGTCAATCCGGAAGTGTTATCTGCTGAGGAAATGGTATATTCAAAAACGTATAGATTCGCCGGCAGGTATGATCTTATAGCGAAGATTCAAGGCAAATTTGTTTTCGTAGACTATAAAGCAAGTATAGACATTGAAAGGATCGGTCTGCAGCTAGGCGGATATTCGATAGCATCTTTTGCCCCTATTTGGCATGGCGTAGGCGTTGCGATTAAAGAAGATGGTAATTACAGTATGACAAAAATAATTGACTTAAGAAACTACCGCCGCGAGTTCCTTTCGATGAGGGCAGTTTACGGGATTCGTGACCGGCTGGCATACCACAAATAAAAGGAGAAATTAAAATGAGGGTATTAGGAATAATAGGAATTTTATTATTTATATCTTGCTCTTCTGAAAAAGAGAATGATGTGGAATGGCGCTCAGGGATTACACTTATGCCGGGTGAATCCATGGAAATATCAATTAGTCTGGCATACAATTTTAAATACGAATGTTATGAATCAGTTCCTGATTCTATGGGTAAATGGGATGAGTTTGTTCCTCAAGATGATTGGATCCAAAAAATATATCAAGATCGTATAAAACTAGGTGATTCTCCAGGCACGGCAGCTTTGAGGGCGTTGAGTGCTTATATAGAGTCACAAGAACACCCAAACAAAAAGAGCATATAAAGGAGAACATCATGGGAGATTTAGAAAAGTTATCGCCAGAACTTGAGAACAAGATTTCAAATATTGAGATTTTGCCTATTCTGGTTATGGGTCCGGAAAGTCGGGACGGCGTTGTTGAAATGGTTAAAGAAGTAAAATCGATGAAGTCTAAAATTGTTGCTTTCTTCGCCGTGTCAAAAGACAGCGCTTACAAGACCTGGAAAGCAATTTGCTCAAATGAAAAGACATTCACCGATCGCTTAGACGCCGTTGAAGCAAATGCAAAACGGGCAATCTTGAAATACGACAATGAGCAAGCGGCCGAACGGCGCAAAGAACAAATGAGGCTACAGGCGATTGAAGATGCAAGAGTGGCCAGGGAACGTGAACGATTAGAAAAACGCGCCGAGACATTAAAGACTCCGGAATTAAAAGAGGCTGCGCGTGCTGAGGCTGAGTCTATTATAGCACCGGTGGTACAGATCGAAGAACAAACAAAGTCAGAAGGTGTAAGTACCCGGAAGACCTGGAAGGCCAAGGTGGTTGATGTCAGTCTGGTCCCAAGGGCTTACATGGTAGTTAATCAACAAGCATTGGACGCGCTGGCAAAGGCGACTAAGGGTTCTATGGCGTTGCCGGGCGTTGAGTTTTACGAAGAAAGTTCACTAGCTGTTAAATTTTAAGGGAGGTCATCATGGCCGAAGAAGAAGTATACACCGAGCCTATTACGGGCGAAATGGTAGAAACAACAGGGGTGCTTGGACATATTGAACGAGCCACAATAGACATTCAAATCGCAACGGCCCATCAATATCCACGAAGCATCACATTATTTAAAAATCGGGCGTTGGAAATGGTTACGCTCGACGAAGAAACGGCTCAGAGTTGTATCTATCGTCGGCCGGTTGGGAAGAATCCAAATGGAACACCTAAATATGCCGAGGGAAAATCTATCCGGATGGCCGAAATCGTTGCTTCGTGTTATGGGAATATAAGAGTCGGCGCTATGTTAATCGAACAAACGGATCGTTTTGTAAAGGCCAGAGGGATGGCACATGATCTTGAAAGTAATTTTGCCGCGTCTACTGAGGTTATTGAAAGCACCGTCACTTCAAATGGTACACCATATTCCGAGCGAATGAGGATTGTCGTGGCGAAGGCTTGTCTGGCAAAGGCAAGGCGCGACGCTACCTTTCAGGTTGTTCCTGGGGCATTGTGTAAGACATTGGAAGAAGCAGCCAGACTAACCGCGATCGGAACAGAGAAAACAATCGGGGAACGCAGGTCTAAGGTGATGGATTGGATCAATAAGGCCGGAGTTAAAGCGGAGCAGGTATTTATTGCATTGGGGATTAAGGGTGAGGCCGATATTGGCTTGAAAGAGTTAGAAGTATTAACCGGGCTTAAAACTGCTATTAAGGATGGAGACATAACAATCGAAGAAGCCTTCCCCCTGGAACCGGTTAAGATGCCAACACCAAAGCAAGAAATTAAATCTAAGGCGTCTGAGCCTTCGCCTAAGCCAAAGACTACCCAAAAGACTACCCGTGATATACCTTCGGAGAAAATCGAGGCTCCTGGGGCGTCTGAGGCGTTCGGCGATACGGAAGAAGTAGAGGCCGCCGCGAAAGAAAATGCCACTGATGATTATCTGCCTGAGATAGATCCGGATGATGTGCCTTATGGCGTGGACGTAGCTGAAAAAGATGTTTTAAACGGAACGGCTTTGGGTAATGAAGAGGCCGTTGCCTTTGCCAATGATACTTTGTTGGCCGATGCGTTTGGCGATGTGAAGGGACAGAGAAAGGCTAAGTACATCCGGGAACAGTATAACATGGTTTCAAAGGAAACCTGGGCGGCCAATGGTATTAACAATATCGGCCAGTTCTGTAAGGCACACGGAGCAGGTGCTTTAACTTCGCATGACGTAACGGTGGAACAGTACGATACAATGCTGGCGGAAATCAACAAACTAAAGTAGGTCTGCCCGACCGGAGACCCGGCTGGTGGTTTTCTCCTTTACGCTGGCCGGGTTTTTTAAAAAAGGAACAGGCGATGTACAAGAAGAAAAGGAAGTGGCGCAGGTGGCCATCGATGAGATACAAGCCGGCAACGTCAAAGATCCAACTTGAATACTGGCTTGAATATAACCAGTCTATCCATGCTCTTGTTGAGGAATGTGCTTTTATTATTTCTAATAATATAAAACTTAAAAATGGAGAATTAAAATGGAACGTTCGACTATCGGGACCTTCGAGTTAGATTTTATGAATCTACAAGTTATCACTTATTTCAAGCCCAGGTTTGCTTGGGATTTAGCGATTAATCCGACAAAGAATGTTGATATCGGAACAAAAGAAAAGCCGAAATTGGTTGATTGCCATATAAGAAAATCTATGCGCCAATATGACCATTTCGGATGGCTGGAAGAACTCGCGGAACAGATAGAAAAAGATCCGGATAGAATTGTTCGCATCGTACAAAACACCAGCCGGGAAAGAGCGCTGGCTGTAGACAGGGCATAATAGGACAAAATTGTGTGTAGCACCTTTTATGTCTCCGGTATTAACCATCAGGCAATGCAGGGTGAGGGATGTATGCGGAGAGGTCTGCGGATAATAAGTGCGGTAGAGTGCAGCCCTGTATTGCCTGTATTTAAGAAGGTAGGTTATGAAGGTTACATTTTCAAAAAATTGTTATTGCCATAAGTGCAAAAGAAAATTTCATTATCTTGGGATTACTCGACATAGGGCGACGCACAGAGACAAAAGAGAAGATTGCGAAATAACATATACTAATGGAGATAAATATATTCATGAATTTTCCAAAAAGAAAGATGAAAACAAACCATCAGGCAATGCAGGGTGAGGGCAAGGATCATGCAAGGGAAGGACTCTTTAAATGCGGATGGAGTGCAGCCCTGTATTGCCTTTAGGAGGAAAAGATGTGTATTACAGTATTAAGGGAAGAATATCCAATCGCCAGAAAAGACTATAATTGTTCAGCGTGTGAATGGATAAGAGAAGATATTAGTGGTTTTGAATTCGCCGAATTAAGAAAAATTGTCATGGCAAGAAAAAATGGTTGGAAAATTAAAAAAGGGCAAAGATACATAAAGCAGATTTATATTTGTGACGGTGATTTTTATGTATACAAAGCCATCCCAGATATACATAATATCTGCATAGAGCATGATATATTTGATTCTTAAAGGAGTAATCAATGAAGAATGTTATTTATGAATGTGCTATCGATGGGAGGAGCAGAAATGATGATTCGTATATGTTTAGAATGTGGCGATGAAATCACAACTTTGTTTGATGAATATCATCCAGAAATCAAAGAATGTCAATGTTGTATTTTTAATACAGAAATAATCGAGTACGAAAAAGCATTGGAGGAGAGAAAATGACTAAAGAAAATTTAAAAACATTTCACCATAGAATAATGATGAGATATTTAAGAAAGCGTGGTTGGGTAGTATTTTATCTCCCAAAAGAGAATAGAGAATGTACTGATGGGTTGTGTTGGTTAAAATTATATCAGGAGGGAAGAAATGAGTGAATGGGATAGAATAATTCAACGTAGTCAAGATTTTGAAAAGCGCATCAAACAACTGGAAGATAAATATGAAAGTTTGTTGTTTGATACTTTGCGATATGTTCAATCTTACGGTGTAATTGATAAAAATACCGATCAATTTGAAGGTTATTTGCAAAAAGAATTAAAAGCATTGGAGGAGAAATTAGTAAATTCAAAAATAAAATAGAATCATTAGATTCATCCAAAGAAGAATTGTGGATTGATTTTGTTTGTTCTAAGGGCGAACCCGAAAAAGTGTTTGAATATGTTGTAATGCCCTCCGGGTCTATTGTTGTACGAGTAGATAACGGAGAATCATATTGGTTTAATTCAAATGGGTTCCACCCAAAATCAAGGTTGTTTATTAAAACCATAAAACCGGAGGGATAAATGTTCGAGCAAATAAAAAAAGATAGTTCTGATGCGTGGGATAAGTTTGAGGAATATGCTGTTCAAAATATTTCGGGGTTAGGGATTTATGGTGATGATGTGTTTGACAAATTAAATCGTACAAAAATTATATTACTTATCGGCCATTTATTCCTATTCTTTGATAAGCAGAGAATAGTTATACAAATATCATATTCAAGTGGCTGGTATTATAGAATTACTGATATTGACAGAAAGTTTACTATTAACAATGTAGATAAACTTTTTTGTGGTGATCGCCCCGAAGCCTGGCAAGCTGCAATTCCCAAAGCCTTTGAGATACTGGAGGAAAAGTCAAGAAATTACTCGTCAAGTTCATTTATCAATCTGTTGCATTTAGGATTTAAGGGCTTGCCGATACATTTCCACCCGGAAGTACATGAACAGCCTATAATTAGTTGGGAAGAATCGGCGAGACAAATGAAGGAAATAATAACGCAGGGCGATAGAACGGGCTATCCGGTCGGTTCAAGTCCGGCCCCTGCTCTATAGGAGGGTAAGATGGAAATGAATGATATTTGTGGGCTTTGTGGGAAACCTGGAGCGGATAAAATTCCACATCCAGTTTATTGGCCGGGAGAGCAACGACCGGAAACTGAATATGTACATGCGAAATGTGAAGAAAGGGAATGTAAAAGAGCACACGCTGAATTATCCCCACAAGAAAGAAAAACGTTTTTGAGGACGATATAATAAGGAGGATAAAAGATGGGAGAAATAACTATATGGGAAAAGACAAAGGAATTTATAGGAGGAATTGCCATGAATATAATCATTAAAAATTCGGGTGGTTATATAAATGCTTGGGGAATAAACAAAGACTATGAATCCTGGAAAGTGTTATCAAAACCGATAACAGTTGAAACTGCTATCAGAAGTGATAACACTGCTATCAAAACCGATAACAGAAGTGCTATCAAAAGTGATAGCAAAACTGCTATCAAAGGTGATAGCTACAAAAGACAAAAGACAATTAAAGACAATATATATACAAATTCTCAGATTTCACCTGATGACAAAAAACATGAACTACAGAAGATTGTTGAAAACAACTTTCCACAAGAATGTGCAGAAAAAGCACGGGAGCAGAAATGAGTAATATAAGGAAAGAGGTCATTAGGGCTGAATGGATGGGAATTAATTTGGGGGGTCTTTCGTGGGAGTTAGAATTGGAATGTGGTCATAGTAAAACTTTTACTACGCATTCTAAAGATCTTAAAACACCACAAAAAGTTATTTGTGAAAAGTGTAAAAAAGTATTGGAGGGGAAATGAAAGATACTAGTAGTGAATATAGACGTGGGTTTGAAATCGGAAAAAAGATGTTAGAAGAAGAAGTATTAAATGAAAACATGAAATTAAAACAATGCATCAAACAACTGGAAGACGAAAACACAAAATTATCCGAGCAATTAAAAGCATCGATGACTGATTATACTGAGGCGAATAGAAGTATCAAACGACTTGAAACCGAAGCCGAGGAATTGATATGGTTACGCAATAAATTTGCAGGGATATACTGCGATAACATAGAAAAGCACGCTGGTAAATTATGTCAGGAATTGGGCGTGGAGTTTATAAGTGTGCGTTACATGATAGACAGAGCAGACCGCAAGGCTATGCCTATTGGTATCAATCATCTATGGAGAAAAAGGCAACATTTTAAAATGCAGAATAAGTTCAATTTATGGCTCAAGGAGAATGTATGAAACAGGGTGAATGGAAAATAAAACACGGTTATTATTTAAATAATATACGGCATCCTCTTTATACAGTATGGATTAATATAAAGCACAGATGCAATAATAGAAAACAAGAGGAAGGCAATATCAGTCGAAGCATTCGAGAAAATGATTAAAGATTTCCAGGTCATAGAGAAGGATCTGTATTTCATCCGGCCACAGTACAAAATACGATATGGGTGGAAGCCGAGAAAAGCATGGTTTAAATATTTAACATTTGGCGCTGAGTATTTGCTAACAAGGTGGGGCTAAAATGACCTATAAAACCACAAAGGCCAAACTTGACCGGGTGTTCTCGCGCTTCATAAGGCTCCGTGATACTAACGAGCATGGAGTAGGACAGTGAAAGTTAGATTCTATAAAATTGATTTAAGTACAAATATTCCATCATTCAAAAACTCGAAAGTAATATGGAGAAAGAGAAACGGCAAACCATTTATAGCAACCAACCCGGGTTACAAAGCAACAATGCAGGAAATAAGGCTCCGGCTACGATCTGGATTAATGTTCGAGGCACAAGGATCCAGGGAGACCTTGATGGTAAAATTGCAACAGTCCTTGACTGCCTCGTCGAAGAAAAAATCATTTACGATGATAGCGTTCGATATATTAATTCTATTTATGCGACATTTAACAAATCAGAAGAACCCGGAATAGATATAATTATCATAGAAGATTAGAAAAGATTTGATTTTTATTCTTTATATGTATATATTACAAGAAAACATTGTAAGGTTGACATGGGCAAACCATTAAAAATTTATACCGGCCAGAGATTTGGTATGCTTACCGTTGTCCGGGAGGTTGATCGATATAATCTACCAAGCGGACAGAAGGTGAGGCGATTTTTATTTAAATGTGATTGTGGGAATATGCACGAAGCCTTCTTGCTTCATGTTGTCAGGGGGAGAATCACAAGTTGTGGGTGTGTGGGAAATATAAGGGGTGGCGAGTCTAATACTAGAATTTATAAGACATGGCACACAATGATGTGGCGTTGCAATAAACATTACTTTGAATCACAATATTATTATGATCGTGGGATAAGGGTTTCCTCAGAATTTCTTGATTATTTTTATTTTAAGAAATGGGCATTAGAAAATGGATATAGAGACAATTTACAAATGGATCGAATAGATAATAGTAAGGGGTATTCACCGGAAAACTGCCATTTCGTTACTTCTCTAATAAACAATGCGAACAAAAGAAATACCATTATAATTGAATACAATGGAGTGAAAACGAGTTTAGCGTTATTGCTCCACAAAAAGAAATTAATGGGACATTATGTAACTATTAGAATGAGAATTGCAAGGGGATGGAATGCTCAAAGAGCGGTTGACCATCCGATAAGACAGGGGAATTATAAAGTCAAACAACTAACCATGAAAGGTAAGATATGAAGTTTGTTTTTATCCTATTGTTATCTACTATTTTAAATGCGCAGTGGGTAATAAAAGATACAGTTGATAATTGTTATTCTGCTGTATTGATTAATGTGTCAGAGGATTCACTGGCCGGGTATGCAGACTATTATCAAGTAGACGCTCAAATGGATTCAGACTCAAGGGAAATATTATTAACTCATCAGATGCAATATTATCATTTAATCGCCAGGGAAGAGCGCACGTTTTGGACATGGACATATTATGTCACGGTATGGGAAGGGGATTTGGCTATTGCAATATTCATTAGTGATACTACTTGTTTAGGTGAATTGAAGTGGATAGAAGCAGTAAAGAATTTAAGGATTAAAAGATAGGAGGAAGAATGAGCATAACTTTAGAGCCGAAACAATCTTTAGAAATATTAAAAGTGATTGCTGAAAAAAACAAGCGCATCAAACAACTGGAAGAAGAACGAAGGATGTATCTTGATGAGAAGGCAACATTCAAAGAGCAAATCAAACAACTGGAGGATGGCATACGAAGGATTAAAAAATGGGTTGTATCTAAATCTAACACTT
>Ga0307377_10003242_pt1 | contig 18553 bp, 15 predicted proteins | sample TR3MG_FD_202535 | JGI IMG/M metagenome (GOLD analysis project Ga0307377, IMG submission 202535) | Soil microbial communities from Risofladan, Vaasa, Finland - TR-3 | ecosystem: Environmental > Terrestrial > Soil > Coastal area > Acid sulfate soil | place: Finland: Risofladan, Vaasa | collected... | reverse complement strand
GACAGGCTGGCAGACCGCTTTACGATCGGTTCGGGTCGGGATTCAGGCTTCCGGCAAATTTACCTGTCAGGAGCATATTTCCGGGTTATGGATTGCGCCGGCGGGAATCGATTAAAATTGTGCCGCCAAGCACGTGGGGCTACAATACCCGCATGCCTGATTTCAATTTGACCCACCACTTCCTGATTGCCATGCCTGCCATGCAGGAAGGCGTTTTTGCCGGTACCTTGACCTACATCTGCGAACACAACGAGAACGGGGCGTTGGGAATTGTGATCAATCGTCCGATCAGTCTCACGATGGGCGAGATGTTCGATCAGGTCAATATAGACCTGAAGCAGGCAAATTTGGCCAGGATGCCGGTGTACTTTGGCGGACCGGTGCAAACCGAACGGGGGTTTGTGTTGCATGACACGCCGGGGAATTGGGAGTCAACCCTGTGCATCAACGACAAGCTGGCACTGACCACATCCAGGGATATTCTCGAAGCGATGGGCAAAGGGCAGGGGCCGCGGAATGTAATCGTTACGCTGGGCTATGCAGGCTGGGATCAGGGGCAGCTGGAACACGAGATAACCGAGAATATCTGGCTGACCGTGCCTGCTTCCGAACACATCATGTTCGATTTACCCCCCGAAGAACGCCTTTCGGCAGCGATGGCCCTGCTCGGGGTCGATTACTCCTCGCTTGTGGAAGATGCGGGACATGCCTGAAGAGGCAGTGATCCCCGCTTCAGTTTTCGTCCCGCAGGGTACCCTTCTGGCCTTCGATTTCGGCACCCGGCGCATCGGCATCGCCGTCGGCAATACCCTGTTGCGCCGCGCCAACCCGCTCGCCACGATCGATAGCGAAAAGACCGATGTGCGCTTTGCGGCCATCGCGGCGCTGCTGAAAGAATGGCAGCCCGGCGCGCTGGTGGTGGGGTTGCCGAGCAATGACGACGGGACGCCGCACCAGCTGACCGCGCTGTGCCGCCGCTTTGCCAACCGCCTCAAGGGGCGGTTTAATTTGCCCACGATTTTGCTTGATGAGCGATATACTTCGCTTGCGGCGAGCGCGCAGTTGAACGAGGAAGGCATCCACGGCATGAAGCAGAAATCCCTGATCGACCAATATGCGGCGCAGCAGATATTGCAGGCCTATTTTGATGAACCCGCAGCAGGAATACCCGCATGAACAACCCGCAACTCAACAAGAACGGCGAACTCCAGCACCTGCTGTCCACCGAGGGTTTGCCCGTGGATATCCTGCGTGCGATCCTCGACAGGGCCACGACCTTTGTCGATGTCAGCGACGGGTTCGAGATCAGGAATGAGCCGTTGCTGAAAGGCAAGTCGGTGTTCAATGTGTTTTTCGAGAACAGCACCCGCACCCGCACCACCTTTGAGATTGCAGCCAAACGCCTGTCGGCGGACGTGGTCAACCTGAATATCGGCTCGTCCTCCACCAGCAAGGGCGAAACCCTGCTGGATACCGTGGATAACCTGTGCGCGATGCATGCGGACATGTTCGTGGTGCGCCACTCGCAAAGCGGTGCATCGCATATCATCGCGCGCCATGTCGCGCCGGAGATCCATGTGATCAACGCCGGCGACGGGCGGCACGCCCATCCCACCCAGGCGCTGCTGGACATGTTCACGATCCGCCACTACAAGAAGGAGTTCCATAATCTCCGTGTCGCCATCGTCGGCGACGTGCTGCATTCGCGTGTGGCAAGATCACAGATCCATGCGCTGACCACGCTGGGGGTGCCAGAAGTGCGCGTGGTTGCGCCCAAGACGCTGCTGCCGACGATGGTCGAGAATCTCGGCGTGCGGGTTTTTCACGACATGAGCGAGGGGCTGAAGGATGTTGATGTGGTGCTGATGCTGCGCCTGCAGAACGAGCGCATGCAGGGTGCCGCGCTGCCTTCCTCGCAGGAATATTTCAAATACTACGGGCTGACCGAGGAGAAACTGGCGCACGCCAGGCACGACGCGATCGTGATGCACCCCGGCCCGATGAACCGCGGCATCGAGATCGAATCAAGCGTGGCAGACGGCAAGCATTCCGTGATCCTGCCCCAGGTGACCTTCGGTATCGCGGTGCGGATGGCGGTGATGTGTATGCTGGCGGGGGCAAAAGTATGAACATTCACATCAGGAACGGCCGTCTGATCGACCCGAAGAACAACATCGATGCGCGGCAGGATGTATACATCGTCGACCGGCGTATCGCCGCGATCGGCGCACCCCCGCCGGGCTTCGTTGCCGGCCAGGTGATCGACGCCGGCGGGTTGATCGTGATGCCCGGGCTGATGGATCTCGCGGCGCGCCTGCGCGAACCCGGTTACGAATACAGGGCGACCCTGGAATCAGAGATGACCGCGGCCGTGGCGGGCGGTATCACCAGCCTTGCCTGTCCCCCGGATACCGATCCTCCGCTCGATGAACCGGGTCTGGTGGAAATGCTGAAACGCCGCGCTCGCTCGCTGAACCAGGCGCGGGTGTTTCCGGTCGGTGCGCTGACTTACGGCTTGAAGGGTTTGGAACTGACCGAAATGAACGAGCTGACCGAAGCCGGATGCAAGGCATTCAGCCAGGCGGACGCGCCGTTGACCGATACCCGGGTGCTGCTGCGCGCGATGCAATACGCGTCCACATTCGGCTACCGCGTGTGGCTGCGCCCGCAGGACAGTTTCCTTGCCAAGGACGGCGTTGCACATGATGGTGAAGTGGCAACCCGGTTGGGCTTGCCGTCCATTCCGGTGATCGCGGAAACCATCGCGCTGGCGACCGCCCTGCAGCTCGCGCGCGAGACCGGTGCAATCCTGCATATCTGCCGCATATCCAGCGCTGCCGCAGTGGACATGATACGTTCAGCCAAACGGGAAGGACTGAAGGTAAGCTGCGATATATCCATGAATCATGTGCATCTGACCGAAATGGATATCGGATACTTTGATGCAAACTGCCGCCTTGCACCGCCTCTGCGCAGCCTGGGCGACAAGGCCGCGCTGCGTGCCGGATTGCTCGACGGCACGATAGATGCAATCTGCTCGAACCATTCGCCGGTGGACGATGATGCCAAACAGCTGCCCTTTGCCGAAGCCGAAGCGGGGGCGACAGGACTCGAACTGCTGCTGCCGCTGGTGCTGAAATGGGCTGAGCAGGAGCGTGTTCCGCTGCTTGACGCGCTGGCGCATGTCACGATCAATCCCGCTCTTTTGCTCGGGCAAAAAATGGGGCATCTTTCCGTCGGCGCCCATGCCGACATCTGCGTGTTCGATGCGAACGCTTCCTGGAAGGTCGCGCCGGCCGCGCTGAGAAGCCAGGGCAAGAATACGCCGTTCAACGGCTACGAGATGCAGGGGCGGGTGCGTTACACGCTGCTCGACGGACAAGTCGTGTTTCAACAATAATATTCGCGCTTCGGAACGCGCGAATTTGCTATTTTTCAGGAAGACATGAATCCATTACTTGATTTTACCGGTCTGCCGCGATTTGCGGAGATCAAACCCGAACACGTCGCACCCGCGATAGAACAGCTGCTGGCGGAAAACCGCGCACTGGCCGCGCATTTGCTCGAGGAAAAGGCGCAGCCGACCTGGCAGAACTTCGTGGTGCCGATGGAAGATGCCAACGAGCGCTTGTCGCGCGCGTGGGGGCCGGTCGGGCATCTGAACGCGGTGATGAACAGTCCCGAACTGCGCGAGGTTTATAACGCCACGCTGCCGAAAATCACCCAGTATTACGCCGAGCTCGGCCAGAATCTGGCACTGTTCAACAAGTTCAAGGCCCTGCACAGCAGCCCTGAATTCGCCGGATTGAGCGCGGCGCGCAAAAAGATTATCGAGAACGAATTGCGCGATTTCCGTCTCGGCGGTGCGGAGTTGCCGGATGCGCAGAAGGCGCGCTACCTGGAAATACAGGAGCGATTGTCCGAGCTGTCATCGCGTTTTTCCGACAACCTGCTCGATTCCACCAACGATTACACGCTGGTTGTCGAGAGCAGGGGCGAGCTTGCCGGCCTGCCCGATGACGTGCTGCAGGCCGCTGAAGAGGCGGCGCGGACAGCCGGCAAGCCGGGGTGGATGTTCACCCTGAAGGCGCCGTCCTACATGCCGGTGATGCAGTATGCCGACAACCGCGCTGTGCGCGAAAAAATGTACCGTGCCTACGGCACGCGCGCCAGCGAGTTTGGCAAACCCGAATGGGACAACACCAAGTTGATGGATGAGATCGTCAAGCTGCGCGGCGAGGAAGCGCGGCTGCTCGGCTTTGCCAACTACGGCGAATTGTCGCTGGCAAGCAAGATGGCGAACTCCCCGCAACAGGTGGCGGAGTTCATGCGCGAACTGGCGCAGCGTGCGCGGCCGTTTGCGGAGAAGGATCTGGCCGAACTGCGCGAATTCGCGCGCACCGAACTGGGTATAGCCGATCTGCAATCCTGGGATGTGGGCTATGCGAGCGAAAAACTGCGCGAGCGTCGCTATGCATTTTCCGAGCAGGAAGTGAAACAGTATTTTCCGGAAGACGCGGTGCTGCCCGGCATGTTCAAGCTGGTCGAGACACTGTATGGCTTGCAGATCAAACCGGGTCACGCGCCGGTCTGGCATGAAGACGTGCGTTTCTTCGATATCAGAAATGTCCAGGGGCAGCTGGTCGGCCAGTTCTATCTCGACCTGTATGCGCGCAACAGCAAGCGCGGCGGGGCATGGATGGACGATGTGATCACGCGCCGCCGCCTGGCAACAGGTATCCAGACACCGGTCGCGTATCTGAACTGCAACTTCTCGCCGCCGGTCGGCGGCAAGCCCGCGCTGTTTACACATGATGAAGTCATCACCCTGTTTCATGAATTCGGCCACGGCCTGCATCACCTGCTCACCGAGGTGGAAGATATGGGCGTGTCGGGCATCAACGGTGTGGAGTGGGACGCGGTCGAACTGCCCAGCCAGTTCATGGAGAATTTCTGCTGGGAGTGGGACGTGGTGCGCGGCATGACCCGCCAAACCGACACCGGCGAAACGTTGCCGCGCGCGCTGTTCGACAAGATGCAGGCCGCGAAGAACTTCCAGAGCGGCCTGCAGACGCTGCGCCAGATCGAGTTCTCGCTGTTCGACATGCTGATGCACAGCAGCTTCGAGCCGGATGGCGGCAACGGCGATCGCGACACGTTACTGGCGAAGCCAGCCGATCGCGGGAGCGGTCGCCCAGCCGCTCCTGAAGAAACTACTAGCCATTCGACTAGTACGCCACATGACGGCGTCCAAGTCGCTGGTTATCCCGCACCAGAGGGTTCCACCCCACCGCGTCGGAGCGGCATACTGCAGCTGCTCGACGAAGTGCGTGCCGAAGTGGCGGTGCTGATCCCGCCAACTTTTCACCGCTTTCCGCACAGTTTTGCGCACATCTTTTCCGGCGGCTATGCGGCCGGCTACTACAGCTACAAGTGGGCGGAGGTGCTGTCCGCCGATGCCTACAGCCTGTTTGAGGAAAACGGTGTGCTGAACCCCGATGTCGGCGCGCGGTTTCGCGGCGAGATACTGGCGATGGGCGGCAGCCGCGGCGCGATGCAATCCTTCACTGCATTCCGCGGCCGGGAGCCAAGCATCGAAGCATTGTTGCGGCATAACGGTTTGCTCGAAACTTCCTGAGGAGGCAAGATGAGACGCTCTATTCTGTTGCTGTGTTGCCTGGGGGCCATGCCGGTTTTGGCGCAAGCGGGCGACCTGTTCCGCTGGGTGGACGGTGCCGGAAAGGTCTATTACGGCGATACCCCCCCGGCCAATGCGCTCGATGTTCAGAGCATAAAAAGCTCGGGCGGCACGTCGCGGAACGATGATCTGCCCTATGAAACGCGTATCGCGCTGCAGAATTTCCCGGTCACCCTGTATGTGGGCAGCGACTGCGACGCGGTTTGTAACCAGGCGCACAACCTGTTGAACCGGCGCGGTATCCCTTTCACCGAAAAAGTCCTGAAAACCAGCAAGGACATCGAGGCATTCAAGCAGCTTTCCGGCATGGAAGCTTTTGTTCCGGTGTTGCAGGTGGGCAAGACCTTTATCAAGGGTTTCCTGGAATCGCAATGGAACAGTGAACTCGACATAGCGGGTTACGCGAAAACAGCGAGTTACCGCCAGCGTCTTCAGCAGCAGTCGCCGCCATCAAATCCTGAAACGCCACCGGTTGACGCAAGTCAAACATCTCCGGCCGAACCCGACGCGCAATAACAACAGCCGCTGTCCGCCGAAACGGGGAAGATGCCGTTGAGGGTGATCGCGCTCATCTTTCCGGAAATCGGACCCAGGCCGGGTTCACAAATCAGACAGGGGTTTTTCGGCCAGCTTGTCGTCCCTGATTTGCAGTTGCTCAATCACCTTCTCCAGCGAAGTATCCAGGGACCGTATGGATTCTGCCGATAGTGCCCACAGTGCCTCGGGCAACACGCCTTGGGCGGGGCTGGGCGCCAGTTGGATCAGTTTGGCCGCCTCATCCGTCAGGCGCAATCCGACCCGGCGCTGATCCTGGTCGCTGCGTTCCTTGATAATCAGCTTGCGGGACGCCAGCTTTTCAACAAGCAGGCTGCAAGTGGATTGATGAATGGAAAGTCTCTCGGCAAGAACCGACACGCCGATACCGGGGGTGTTGGCGACTTCCTTCATGACCCAGAGTTGTGATCCGGTCACGCCGCATGATTGCTCGACTTCCCGGAAATGCTGGCGCACCGAACCGTAAATGATGCGAAATTTTTTGAGCACCTGAAGTGAAAGCTGCTTTTTGCTGCGTATGCCCAAGTTGCTTTCCCCCGGATTTTGGCGTTGTTTGATTGACCCGGACAGATTATAAGGCTTGCATTCGCGGTATGTGTCAATTATATTTGTTACAATTAGTTTGCTGTAAATTCTTCTGCAATACGCCAATGCCCGGCAACATGTTCCTGGCTTGCCAAGCATCGGATATTCCGGCGGTTATCCGGAAACGGTTGCCGGCTCGGCAAATTGCAAGCGTCCGCGCTGGCCGGCTTGTACCGCCAAACAATCGCCGCAGCTTTTCACTGCCGGGAGATATTCCGATGTGAAGTGCCCGCAAATTGAAGAGAGTCAAACCAAGCCGATGACACACCATATTTATTCAGGACAATCGCGATCAACCCTGCGCAACAACCGAAAAGGCGCGGTCATATTGTTCGGCGAAGTGCTGGCGGATGTTTTTGCAGACCGGACGGTTCTGGGCGGCGCCCCTTTCAACGTTGCGCGGCATCTGCAGGCGTTCGGACAGAACCCGCTGCTGATCACCCGACTGGGCAATGATTCCCTGGGTGAAGAAGTGCTTGATGAGATGGCGCAGATCGGCATGGAGCCGCTGGGGGTGCAGTGCGGCAACCACCACCCCACCGGACGTGTTCAAGTGCACATGAGTGATGGTGCGCATACCTTCGAAATTCTGCCTGAACAGGCCTACGATTACATTCATCCGGCAATCGTCCGCATGACCGCACTCTCGGTCAAACCAAAACTGGTCTATTTCGGCACCCTGGCGCAACGCAACGAAATATCGCGGCGTGCCTTGAAAGCCTTGTTGCGCAGCACCCGTTCCGCGAAATTCCTCGATATCAACCTGCGCGCTCCGTGGTATGACGAAAAAACCATCAGGCATTCCCTGCAATTCGCCGATATCGTCAAGCTGAATGCCGACGAGCTGGCAATATTGGCGGAGATGTTCGGATTGCCGGAAAGCGAACCGCAGCGGCAAGCCGCGGAATTGATGGGCCGGTTTGATCTTGCACAGGTCGTGGTAACCTGCGGGCAAGAAGGTGCGTGGCAACTCAATCGCAAGGGCAAAAAAACCGAGGCAGGCGTAAAAACCCCTGCTATCAGGCTGATCGATACGGTGGGTGCCGGGGACGGTTTCGCGGCCGTCTGCATACTGGGGGAATTACTGAAGTGGCCCGCGGTCAGGACGCTGGAACGGGCCAATGCATTCGCCGCGGCGATCTGCGGGATACGCGGGGCCGTTCCGGACCATGCCGATTTCTACGAGCCATTTATTCGCGAATGGGAAATATGACAAAACGGCGCCCGAAACCGAAAGACCCTTTGTACATTGTGCTGATCAGTGTGCACGGGCTGATACGCGGTCATGATCTGGAGCTGGGACGCGATGCGGATACCGGCGGGCAAACCAAATATGTCGTGGAACTCGCACGTGCGCTCGGCGAGCGCGCCGATGTGGAAAAGGTGGTATTGCTGACGAGGCGGGTTATCGACAGCCAGGTCAGTCCGGATTATGCCGAACCCCTGGAGCGACTCTCGGAAAAAGCCTGCATCGTGCGTATCGAATGCGGCGAACAGAAGTATCTGCGCAAAGAGATGCTGTGGGATAGCCTGGAAAACTTTTCCGACAACTCGCTCTCCTGGCTCAAGAGTCAGGGGCGCATCCCGGATGTCATCCACAGCCATTATGCAGATGCCGGCTATGTGGGTTCGCGGCTCTCGCACCAGCTGGGTGTTCCATTGGTGCATACCGGCCACTCGCTGGGGCGCAACAAGCGCAATCAACTGCTGGCCAGCGGCGTCAAACGGGGCGAGATCGAAACCACCTACAACATCTCGCGCCGCATCGAAGCCGAAGAGACGACACTGGGTGTCGCCGAACGCGTCATCACCAGCACGCAACAGGAAATTGAACAGCAATACGGCCTTTACGATTTCTACCAGACCGAGCGCATGCGGGTGATCCCGCCCGGAACAGACCTGGAACAATTCTTTCCGCCGCAGGGAAACGAAAAGCACAGCGAGATTGCGGGTGAACTCAGGCGCTTCCTGAAACAGCCCGGCAAGCCGGTCATCCTGGCGCTTTCTCGCCCCGACCCGAGGAAGAACATCGTTGCACTGATCGAGGCCTATGGTGAATCGCCCCAATTGCAGCAAGCCGCCAACCTGGTGATCGTGGCGGGAAACCGGGATGACATTCAGGACATGGAAAACATTTCGGGTGCCGTCCTGACCGGTATCCTGCTGGCCATCGACAAATATAACCTGTACGGCAAGGTGGCGTACCCCAAGCACCACAAACCGGACGAGGTGGCCGTTCTATACCGCCTTGCAGCGGCAACGCACGGGGTGTTCGTCAACCCCGCATTGACCGAGCCATTCGGACTGACGCTGATTGAGGCGGCCGCCTGCGGCCTGCCGATCGTGGCAACCGAAGACGGCGGCCCGATCGATATCATCAAGAATTGCCAGAACGGCCATGTCATCAATCCGCTCGACAAGACAGGGATGGCCGACACGATACTTGAAACCTTGATGGATAAAATTGAATGGCGGCGGCTGGCGAAGAACGGCATTCACGGTGTGCGCCGCCATTATTCGTGGCAGGCGCACGTTGAAAAATATCTTTCGGTGATCCGCCCCCTGGTGGAAAAAACCGAGCCGGTCACCAGCATCAGCCTGAGCAGACAACCCGGCGTGTTTCGCAATCGTGCGATATTCACCAGCATCGACCTGAACCTGACCGGTGATCCGGAGGCGTTGTCGGTGTTCCTGCAAGCGATGCATGCGCACCGCAAATCGATCATTTTCGGTATTGCGACGGGCCGCCGCCTGGATGACGCGCTGGCAAAGCTGCGTCAGAACAATATTCCGCAACCCGACGTGCTGATCACGGGACAGGGGACGGAAGTGAATTATGCGCCGAATCTGACCCGCTCGGAAGTGTGGGAACGGCACATCAATTATCAGTGGAATCCGCAGGCGATTCGGGACATTCTTGCCGAAATGCCGGGACTCAAGATGCAGCCGAAAACCAACCAGGGCACTTTCAAGATCAGCTATTACGTCGATCATGCACTGATCAATCCCAAGGAGATCAGGCAGACATTGCTGCGCAACGAACAGGCCGTGAATGCGGTGTTTTCCTTCGGGCAATTTCTCGATGTGGTTCCGGTGCGTGCATCCAAAGGCCTCGCGCTGCGCTGGTGCGCCGAACAGCTCGGATTCCCGCTGGAAAATACGCTGGTCACCGGGGTAACCGGCGCCGATGCAGACATGTTGCGCGGCAATACATTGGGAGCCGTGGTGGATGACCATCATCTCGAAGAATTATCCGATCTGAGCGACATTGATAACATCTACTTTTCGAAACAACATCACGCTGCGGGGATACTCGAGGCGATGGACCACTACAATTTTTTTGCGGGGGCGCAGAAAGGAGCGGTGGCATGAAGCGGTTCCTGCTCTGTACCGACCTGGACCGGACCCTGATTCCCAACGGTCAACAACCCGAGTCGCCGCAGGCCATGAAACGCTTCAAGCGGCTGGTGAACTGCGGGCAAGTCACACTGGCCTATGTGACGGGCAGGCACCGGGCGCTCATCGAACAGGCGATTGCGGAATTCGATTTGCCCCTGCCCGATTTTGCCATTGCCGATGTCGGCACAACGATCTACCAAATCGAATCGGACGGGTGGCGGCAGTCGGATGACTGGGATACGCAGGTCGCGCCGGATTGGCAGGGTTTGACACACGACGAGCTGTACCGTTTGCTGAGTGTCTTTCCGGCGCTGCGCTTGCAGGAAAAGGAAAAGCAGAACCGCCACAAGCTCAGCTTCTACGTTCCGCCCGAAACGGATGCTAAGAGGCTGCTTGGGGAGATGGATGCACGGCTGAAGTATTCGGATATCAGGGCGAACCTGATCTGGAGCATCGACGAGACGGCCGAACTGGGTTTGCTGGATGTGCTGCCGGTCAGCGCCAACAAGCTGCATGCCATCCGGTTCCTGATGCAGCAACAGGGTTTCAGCGATGAGGACACCGTGTTTGCCGGCGACAGCGGCAACGATCTGGATGTGCTGCTGAGTTCCATTCCTGCTGTGCTGGTGGCCAACGCGGATGCGGAAGTAAAAGCAGTGGCGGAACAAGCGGACAAGAACACGCTCTATATCGCCGGGGGCGGCTACCTCGGCATGAACGGAAATTACAGTGCGGGCATACTCGAAGGTGTTGCACATTACCTTCCGGATGTGGATGCCTGGTTGCGCGAAAAGAACTAAACCGGACTAAGGACAAAGATGTACGAACAAGTTTCACACTCGCTGCTGAATGAAATACTGGTCGAACTGAAACCGGAGATCAGGAATCTGCGCTTGCGGCATTTCTTCACCCGCCTGGGCGCAAATTTCTACGCCATCCACTCCCTGTTCCACCTGCTGTATGGTGACCGCCCCGACTTCAAGGAGCAGATGCTCAATCTGGTCGAAACGCTCGCACTGCGTTATATCGAGCGGCCTCCGCACCTGCGCAAATCGGACCTGGCGCGGGAAAAGAATTACAACTGGTTTCTCAGCCAGAAATGGGTCGGCATGGCGCTGTATTGCGACCGCTTCGCCGATGACCTGAAAGGCTTGCGCACGAAACTGCCTTACCTGCAGGACCTGGGCATCAACATGCTGCACATCATGCCGATACTCGATTGCCCGCCGGGCAACAGCGACGGCGGTTACGCGGTGCGTGATTTCAAAAAGATCGATCCCCGCTTCGGAAGCACGGCCGAGATCGAGACACTGGCCGGCTCGCTGAAGAAACGCGACATGCTGCTGGTCCTCGATGTCGTGGTCAACCACACCTCGAACGAGCACGAATGGGCGCAAAGAGCTCGACAGGGCGAAAAGAAATACCAGGATTACTACTACGTGTTCGATGACCGCGAGACCCCGGATATCTACGAAGAAACCATGCCCGAGATATTTCCCAACAATGCGCCCGGCAATTTCACCTGGGATGCCGTGATGGGCAAGTGGGTGATGACGGTGTTCAACAGCTACCAGTGGGATTTGAACTATCGCAACCCGGCGGTGCTGATCGAAATGATCGATATCATCCTGTTCTGGGCGAACAGGGGAGCGGACATCCTGCGCCTGGATGCGGTGGCGTTCCTGTGGAAGAAGATCGGCAGCACCTGCCAGAACGAGCGCGAGGCCCACCTGCTGCTGCAACTGATGAAGGATTGCTGCCAGGTGACGGCCCCCGGCGTGTTGTTCATCGCGGAAGCCATCGTCGCGCCCAGCGAGATCGCCAAGTACTTCGGTGAAGACGCCATCAATGCAAAGGAATGCGAGATCGCCTACAACGCCACATTCATGGCATTGCTCTGGGATGCGGTTGCGACGAAGAATGCAAACCTGCTGAATCGGGGCGTCAAGAATCTGCCGGAAAAGCTGTCACGTGCGACCTGGCTCAACTACGTGCGCTGCCACGACGACATCGGCCTGGGCTTTTCCGATAACGATGCGCAACTGTCGGGTTATGACCCGGCCCTGCATCGCCGTTTCCTGGTCGATTATTTCACCGGAAAATTTTCCGGTTCGCCCGCCCGGGGTATGCCCTTCGGCGACAATCCCAAGACCGGCGATGCACGCATCTCCGGTTCACTGGCATCCCTGGTCGGACTCGAAAGCGCGCTCGAAAACCAGAATGAAGAGGCCATAGACGCCGCAATCAAGACCATTCTGCTGCTGCACAGCATGATCCTTTCATTTGGCGGGATACCATTGCTTTACTACGGCGATGCGATCGGCACGCTCAACAGCCTGGAATACCTTGCCGACCCGTTCAAGCGCGATGACAACCGCTGGGCGAACCGTTCGCATTTCGACTGGGTCAAGGCGGAAAGGCGCCGTCAGCCCGGCACGGTTGAATTCCGCATATTCAATGCGCTGAAGAAAATGATCGCGTTGCGCAAGGAGACGACGGCATTCGCGGATTTTGACAATCGGCAGTTGCTGGCGGTGGAGAATCCCAACCTGCTGGTCTTCTCCAGAGTTGAACCGCAAAACAGTGACAATAGAATATTGGTGATCGCCAACTTCAACCTCGAACCGCAGACGCTGCCTGTCGGTGAGCTGAGGCCGCACGGTTTCTTCCAGCATGAAGGGATGAAAGACCTGTGTTCGGGCGCACCCGTGCCGGTGGAACACGATGGGATCGTCATTCCCCCGTTGACCAGCTATTGGCTGGCCGACTGGCGCGAAAGAAAAGCGCGATGAGCGGCGATATGCCAGGATAAAATCAAAGAGGGTGCTTTAAGTTAAAGTGCCGCAATTCCCGATTGCCACAACATGGTTGTTTCGCATCGTTTACCCACTTCTTCCGGATTTTTTATATGCGCCTGGCTACCTGGAACGTCAATTCGCTGAAAGTGCGCCTGCCGCATGTGCTGGACTGGTTGAATGCAAATCCGGTCGATGTATTGTGTCTGCAGGAAACCAAACAGCAGGACAGCGATTTTCCGCAGGCAGCATTGCTGGAGGCGGGCTACCACAGCGTGTTCAGCGGGCAGAAGACCTACAACGGTGTGGCGATCCTGAGCCGCGAGACGGGTCGAGACGTGCAACACGGCATCCCGGATCTGGGCGACGACCAGAAGCGCGTCATCGCCGCAACCTATGGCGATGTCAGGGTGGTCGATGTTTACATTCCGAACGGACAGAGCATCGGTTCGGACAAATACCAGTACAAACTGAAATGGCTGACCGCACTGCACGACTGGCTGCAACGGGAACTGGTGCGCTATCCGAAACTGGTGTTGCTGGGTGACTACAACATCGCACCGGAAGACCGCGATGTGCACGATCCAAAGGCATGGGAAGGCAATGTGCTGGTCAGTGAACCGGAACGCCAGCAGTTCCGCAATCTGGTCCAGCTCGGCCTGCACGACAGCTTCCGCCTGTTCGAGCAGGAAGAGAAATCATTCACCTGGTGGGACTACCGGATGATGGGATTTCGACGCAATCACGGTTTGCGCATCGACCATATCCTGGTCAGCGAACCGCTGGTTGCTCAATGCAAGAGCTGTGTGATCGACAGGGCGCCGAGGAAACTGGAGCGGCCGTCGGATCATACGCCGGTGATCGTTGAGTTAATGTAGGAGCGGGCCCTGCCCGCGATTGTTTGTTCGCGGGCAGGGCCCGCAAGAGGTACGCCGTGGTTGTAAGGGGGCTGAAGCCCCAACAACACACGCTGCGGATCGTGCGAGTTCCGCAGCCGCCTGACCAGGCTAGCAACGCTGGGGACCGCGTAGCGGCGGCAAACCGGGGTTGCCTTTTCTTTGGCTACTTTATTTTGGCGAAGCAAAACAAAGTAGCTTGCTGCCGGGCAACCCCCGGCGGTGTTGATCTGGTTTTGAATTTGCCACGCACAGCGCGCAGCCTCAGCTACCCATTTGCCCCAAACATCATTCGCTTGGCAACAAACCCCTTGGCAAACGGCAAACAATCCAGCGCGGTGAGTGTGGCAGCGCGGCCGGCGCTGACCAGTGGCAGGTCGTTGGAGAACAGTCGCACCAGCCCGTCGGTAAAACGTATCCCGGCTTCGCGATCGGTGCGGCGATCCGAGCGGTAGGCGGTGAGCATTTTCTCGGTTCCCAGTTCTTCCGGCTTGGCATCGAGAATTTTTTGCGACAGTTCCCACGCGTCGCGCAGTCCCATGTTGAATCCCTGTCCGGCGACCGGGTGCAGGGTTTGCGCGGCGTTGCCGAGCAGCACGACATGCGGCATCGGCGTCTGTTGTGGTGCGCGCCTGAGGCCGAGCGGGAAGCAGGTGCGCTTGCTCACCGTCAGGAATTCCCCGACCCGGTCACCGAAGTGCTGGTGCAACTCATCCAGGAACTTCGCATCGTCCCAGGACAGCATGTCCTGCGCGGTTTGGTGCGGCGCGGTCCAGACCAGCTCGTAGCCATTCTTGAACGGCAGCAATGCCAGCGGTCCCTGCGGTGTGAAGCGCTCGAATGCGGTCTGCGCGAGGGTGGAACCGGAGGTTCCGGGCACCCCGCGGCGTCCCCCTTGCGCGGAAGTGTGCAGCGGCGCGGAACAGGTGATGTGGGTGATCAGCGCGCTTTGTCCGTAGTCGCGCAGTTTTGGCGGAAATTGCTGTGCCATCAATTTTCCGCCGTCGGCAACCGCCGCGAGGCGGGTGTGCAGCGTGTGTTCAACCCCATCCTGCTGATAGCTGATTACGGCATGATCGGTTTCGCTGGTAAGCGTGGTGACGCTGGCGCCGTAGATGGGTGCAACGCCGCTGTGTTGCAGCGCATCCGTCAATGCGTCCTGCAGCGCCGGATAGGGCAGCACATAACCGAGCTCCGGCACGTTCAGCTCGGCGGCCCGCAACACGGCGCGGCCAAAACTTTGCTTTTGCGAAATGTGGATGGTGCGGATCGCCGATACATCGCGTAGCGCATCCCAGATGCCGAGTCGATCCAGCAACAAACGGCTGCCATAGGACAAGGCCAGCGCACGCGCATCCTGACTAGTGACACCCGCCGGGCGCGCTTCCAGCACGCAGACCTTCAGCCTGCTGTCGCGCAACGCGAGGGCCAGCGCCGCGCCGACCGGGCCGCCGCCGATGATTGCGATGTCGTATTCAGCGTTCAATGTTTCCTCATCAGTTCTTCGATATCCGCCACCGTTTTCGGCGCGGCATCGGTCAGCACTTCATTGCCATGCGCGGTGATCACCACATCATCCTCGATGCGGATGCCGATATTCCACAGCGACATCGGCACATCATCGGCGGGGCGGATGTAGCAGCCCGGTTCGACGGTGATCACCATGCCGGGGTGCAGCGGGCGCCAGTCATCGCCGATCTTGTAGTCGCCGACGTCGTGCACGTCCATGCCCAGCCAGTGGCCGGTCCGGTGCATGTAGAACTTCTTGTAGCATTCTGTTTCCAGCACCGCATCCACGCTGCCGCGGCACAGCCTGAGGTCAATGAAACCCTGCGCCAATACGCGCAGGGCGGCATCGTGCGGTGCGTTCCAGGTCTGACCCGGAGTTGCGGAGGAGATTGCGGCTGCCTGCGCGGCCAGCACGATCTCGTACACGTCCTTTTGCTCGGGGCTGAATTTTCCACTGACGGGAAAGGTGCGCGTGATATCGGCGGCATAACCGTCCAGTTCGCAGCCCGCATCGATCAGCAGCAGGTCGACATCGCGGAGCCGGGCGTTGTTCCCCACATAGTGCAGCACGCAGGCGTTCGCGCCGCCCGCGACGATGGAAGTATAAGCGGGATGGCGCGCGCCGTGGCTGCAGAATTCATGCAGCAGTTCCGCTTCGACCTGATACTCAAAGAGATCGGGCCGTGTGAAGCGCATCGCACGCCTGTGGGCGGCCGTGGAAATCGCGGCAGCGCGGCGCATGATGTCCAGTTCGTGCGCATCCTTGAAAAGGCGCATTTCATTGAGCAGGGTGCGCACGTCGCGGATTTCATCCGGCGCGCGGATTCCGCTGCGGACTTTTTCCTGCACCGCGCCGCGTAATCTGAGGATGCGCTGGTCCCATGCTGGGTCAATGCCCAGCGGATAGAACAGCGCGGGCTGGTTGCCGATCAGTTCGGTCAGTTTTTCGTCGAGTTGTCCGATCGGATATGCCGCGTCGAAACCAAACTGTTCCCGGGCAGCATCGGGGCCGAAGCGATGGCCATCCCAGATTTCGCGCTCCAGATTCTTTTCGCGGCAGAACAGGATGGATCTTGGCTCGTCCCCGGCAATCAGCACTACTACCGATTCGGGCTCGGTGAAGCCGCTCAGGTAATAAAAATTGCTGTCGTGGCGGTAGTCATAATGCGTGTCGGCGTTGCGCGCCACTTCCGGCGCAGTGGGGATGATCGCGATACCGTGCTGCATTTTGTTCAGCAGGCGGGCGCGGCGTTGGGAATAAATTGTCGGGTCTATGATCATGGTGCATTGTGCAACGTAGACACCTGCCTGTCGAGTTCGGCGAGACGTTGCGGTGTGCCGACATCCACCCACAAGCCGGGATGGTGTTCGCCGCTGACTTTTGCGAGCGCGATCTGCGCGCGCAACAGGGGAGCCAGCGGCGCGATACTGCCGCGCGGGATGCCGGCAAACAAGGCCGGCCGGTAAATGCCGATGCCGCTGAAGGTGAATCTGGGGACGCTGTCAGTGACGCGCAGTTGGTTCAAACCGAAGTCTCCGCCGGGATGTTGAGGTGGATTGTCCACCAACACCAGATGAGCGGTATCCCCGTTTGCGACCAGTCTGGCAGCGCGTTCGTGCAAACAGGCAAAATCGTAATCGCAGAATATGTCGCCGTTGATCACGGCGAAAGGTCCGTTGCCCAGCAATGGCAGGGCGTTGGCGATGCCGCCGGCGGTTTCCAGTGCATGAGCTTCGGGGGAATATTGTATGCGCGCCCCGAACCGGCTGCCATCGCCCAGTGCCTGTTCGATTTGTGCGCCGAGGTGGGCGTGGTTGATCACCAGTTCGGATATGCCGGCACGGACCAGATTTTCGATGTGCCGGACGATCAGGGGTTTCCCGGCGACTTCAAGCAATGGCTTGGGGATGTGGTCGGTGATCGGGCGCATGCGCTCGCCACGGCCGGCGGCTAACAGCATCGCCTTCAAAAGGTGTAGCCCTCTTGTCTGATGTGCGGCTCCAACACGTCGAGCAGATTCAGCAGCGGCTTGAGGTCGATATAACGTACACAGGCAGCGCGCAAATACGACATGACCAGCGGCAGGTCTTTCAGGTAGCCGTCCTTGCCGTCGCGGTGGCAGAGTCGCGCGAAGATGCCCAGCACCTTGAGGTGGCGCTGCACGCCCATCCATTCATAATCGCGGTAGAACTCGGGGAAATCGCTGTGCACCGGCAGACCGGCCTTTCTTGCCTTCTCCCAGTAGCGTATCAGCCAGTCGATTATCTCGGCCTCTTCCCAGCGGATATAGGCATCCTTGAACAGCGAGGCGAGATCGTAGGTGATCGGGCCATATACCGCGTCCTGGAAGTCCAGTATGCCCGGGTTGTTTTCTTCGAGCTTCATCAGGTTGCGCGAGTGGTAGTCGCGGTGCACAAAGACGCGCGGTTGGGCGAGGTTGTTGGCGATGATGCGCGCGAAGACGGTTTCCAGTTTGGCGGTTTGTGCATCTGTAAGCGTGATGTTGAGGTGTTTGTTGATGTACCAATCGGGAAACAGGCGCATCTCGCGCAGCAGCAGCGCTTCATCGTAGCGAGGCAATTCGTTGTCGCGCGAGGCAACCTGAATCTTGATCAGTGCATCGGTGGCTGCGCCGTAAAGTGCTTGCGCCGTACCGGTCTTTTCGCTCGCCAATGCCTGGAGGTAAGTGGTATTGCCGAGGTCGGACAACAGCAGAAGCCCCTGTTCCAGATCTTGCGCATACACGTGCGGCACATGGGTGCCGGCATCCTCGAACAGTTTGGCGATGTGCACGAACGGGCGGCAGTCCTCGTGTTGCGGAGGGGCATCCATCACAATGAGCGATGCGACGACTTGCATATCGGACGGCCCGCGACGGCTGGTTTGCACATCGGTTTTTTCCCGGTTCTGAAACGTAACCCGAAAATAGCGGCGGAAACTGGCGTCGGCCGAAGCGGGAGCGAGCGTGAATGGTTCATCGGGGAACAGGCTGTGCAGCCACTCGGTAAGCTGTTGCTGGCGTTGCATAACGGGCTCTCATGTGAACTTGATGGTAAACTTGCGCAAGTTTAACACCTTACTATTTGCTGCGCGTTATGCGGTTTCGATTCAACTA
>Ga0307377_10003241_pt1 | contig 18554 bp, 6 predicted proteins | sample TR3MG_FD_202535 | JGI IMG/M metagenome (GOLD analysis project Ga0307377, IMG submission 202535) | Soil microbial communities from Risofladan, Vaasa, Finland - TR-3 | ecosystem: Environmental > Terrestrial > Soil > Coastal area > Acid sulfate soil | place: Finland: Risofladan, Vaasa | collected... | reverse complement strand
ATATTCGTGTCCAGTTAATGGTGTACCTGGTCTTGCGCCAGTTGCTCCATTTTCCCAAATTTTATCTTTGGATGCAGATCTTTTGTAATCAATTGTTAATGCGTCAAGTTCAATATTACCTCTAGCACCACCTACAGAAGTACCTGTCTGTAGTTTTATTTTTCCAGATGCCCCTGTTCCAGCGGTTTTGTTTCCGGTGTCAATAAGAGTGTCACCAGTGGCAGCGGCATCAGCCGTAGCATTGTTTGCAGTCCATACACCTATAGCTTTTCCATCTTCAACTGTGAATATCCCAAAAGCCGAAACGCTTGATGGATTTAATGTAGAAGCTGTTAGTTCACCACCTAAAGTGCTATCCCCACCAACTCTAATTTGTGCTGAAGCATAGAACCTTCTAAACCTATTTGAACCTGCGCCGAAATCTTGAGTCGCATTAGTCGTAGGATTGATCCTTCCAACAAGCTCAATCTCATTTCCTGCGTTGACTCTGATAGGACTTATATCGGCAGTATTTCCAGAATTTCTCCAAGTAAGATATTCATTATTTGGAATTCTTAAAGTATTGCCAGTGGTCATCAATAAACTCTGATTTATAGCCGTTGGTGAAGTTAGGTTAGACAGTGATAAATTCGCTCCGCCTGCAGGTGCTGCCCATCCACCAATACCATCGGCTGCGGCTTGTGTCCAAACTGCTCCGGCTCCGGCTCCAGTTTCGGTTCCATCTTTAAATGATATTTTACCTCTATTTTGAGTGGCCGTTCCTGTCTGTATTTCAATGTTTCCAGAGTCAGAAGTGGCTCCCGTTGCATTACCTGATTCGATGTAAACACCGAAACTATTAGTTGATGCTGTATTAGAGTTTCCAGAAATAAGACCTGCTGGTTGAAGGAATGCCCTAATCATTGTAACTGGATTAGCCTTTGCGCTTGGAATACTAGAAGACGTTAATCCACCTAAGTTTTGGCTACTGGCATTTATTACATTGAAGTCCTGAGCATGAACACCTAAAAATCTATTACTCGCAGATCCTAAGTTGTGTATGCCTATTTGAGCGGAGGCTGGCCTCAATTGTCCACTTCTAAACTCAAGTTGGTCCGTACCACCATTAACGTAATACATTGTACTACCGCTAAATTTAAAACCAGTATTAGTTGAAGAACTAAAGTTATACGATGGAGCGGCAGACGATCCGTTAGGTGCTAATAATGGGAATGATACAGATGGCGGCGCACCCCAGTTTCCTTCCCCACCTACACCAGTAGAAGTCCAAACGTGGCCAGCCGTACCTTCACTGCCATCTTTAAATATAATGTCGCCTTGTGTTCCGCCGTTTACGCTTCCAGTTTCTAAAAGAATATCACCACTAGGCGCACCTGCATCTGAACTAGAATTGTCTCCAGTTGATATTTTAACATCACCAGATAAGTTTGCACCTGTTGCATTAGTCTGATCTCCAGATCCTAAAAATATATCTTTAGTTGTTGCAGTATTGTTTCTTGTATAAATGCCAAGATTATCTTCAGACCTAATAGTTCTCATACTTGTGGCATAGCTAACACTATTTGGCCCAGTTTGAGGGATTGCAGTTAGCTCTAAGTGATTTGCCGGAGAATCAGTAGCATCAGTTACCCTAATTTGTGGCGACCTAACATCATTTGCATAAAGAACTTTCCAGAATAAACTAGAGCTACTACCTAAATCATAAGTATTTGTGACGTTTGGAAGAATGTTTGAACCAATAGGTGCATTTGTAAGGTCTAGACTGTTTGCATTTAATACAATTGAACCTCTAGTTCCGGTAGCTGTTCCAGTTTGTAAAGCAATATCACCAGAATTTCCGCCCGATGCGTTACCAGATTCTACATAAACATTTTTAGTAGCAGCTTGATCTATTGTATAAAGACCTAAATGTTGTGCCGCTTCTGATCTATGACCAGCAACAGTAGTTGCACCGCTTGGAAGAGTTTCAGAACCAACCATTCGATGTCCATTTCCTGCACCAGAACCAACAAATGCTGCTGTTCCAAACATGAAATTAAATCTAGTTCCAGTTGCACCTAAGTTTCTTGTTGCGTTAGCATCTGGAAGAATGTTTGAACCAATAGGTGCATTGGCAAGGTCTAGGCTGTTTGCATTTAATACAATTGAACCGCGTGTTTGTGTTGCAGTTCCAGTTTGAATACTAATGTCACCAGAGTTAGATGTAACCCCAGCCGCGTTTCCAGTTTCAATGAACACACCTGGGCTATTTGTACTAGCCGCTGACTCATTGTTTGTCCAAAACCCTAATGATTTACTTAGTCCAATAAAAGCTAAATCAGAGCTTCCTCCAGAAGGCAGGCCGCTTACTGTTGATCGTATTCGGTGCCAAGCAGTACCGCCATTCACTAAATCAATTCTGTTAATAAATCCATTTCTCCAGTAGTTGGTTGTATTACCAAGGTCTGTAGCGTTTCCAGATGCAGGATCTAAATCTAAATTGATTGCTGTGGCTGTAAGATTTGAAAGAGCGGTATTCGCTCCACCTGCAGCAGCAGCCGCCCAGTAGCCTTCACCTGCTGTTCCAGTGGCTGTCCAAACGTGACCTATAGTTGTAGTGTCGCCATTTTTTAAAAAAGCTATCTCGCCTTGCGTGGCTGTTGATGTACCAACCAATAATTGAATACCTCCAGAGTTACCACCTACGGCACTACCAGAATTTAATATTACTGCACCTGAAGTCCCTGCCGAGCTATTGCCTGATTGTAAGTCGATGTTACCAGTAGATGTGCTTGCAACAGTTTGAATATCTAAAGGTGAGTTACCAGCCGTTGCTTGAAAAATATCAAATGCGTAAAGAGTCTGAGTATGAACTTCTGCCCACCTTTTTGTTGGCGATCCAAGATCTATGTTAGCTGCTGTGTTCAAAGGAGTAATGTCAGCGTTTACGGCTGTCGCTGCAAGGTTATCAAGAGCGATAGTAGCACCACCACCACCACCAGCAGCAGCCCAATTTCCTTCACCTGTTGTAATATTATTTAATGTCCAAACATATCCAACCGATGCTGCACCAAGTGAACCATCAACTAACCTAATTACACCTTGTGTACCTGTGGCCGATCCAACTTGTAAAAGAATATTACCGCTATCTCCACCTGTTGCTATACCAGAGCGAATAGTTATATCTCCAGAGTCACCAGCAGATGAGGCTCCTGTAAGTATACTCATAGGGTTAGTGACTGTATTATCTTGTGTTCTTACAGACGCATTGTTCGTCTCCCATATCAAAGGAGTTTGTACACTATTTACATAAATATCCCAAAGATTACCAGCAGCACCCATATTTGAACCAGTAACATTTGGAAGAACATTGGCAGCATTTAATACCATGTTATTTCCGTTACCAACTTCAATACGATCAACAGCATTTACCTTGATAAGGTTTAAGGCAGTACCAGTAGTATTTTTACCTCTTAATGCCAAGTTGTTACCTAGTGGTGCATTCAGAACATCTAAAGTGTTGCCGTTCAAAACAATGTTTCCACGAATACCAGAGCCAGCAGTAGTTCCAGTTGATATACTTACATCACCACTGTTATTATTATTAGTTGGTTCAATAACAGAACCCGACTTTAAAATCAGATCACCTACTGTTCCTGAACCAACATTTATTTGGTCACCGGACTGGACTGTGGCATCGGCTGTATTTGCGGCAGTATTACTATCACCAGTCTGAACAGTAATAGCACCTGCTGTATTAAAATTAGAGCCGTAATACGTTAGTGCTCCCTGTCCAAAGAAAAAGTTACCATAGATAAGATTCCAAGAGAGTCCACCAGCACCAAGATCTCTAGTATTTGGTGCATCTGGAACGATAGCACCATAAGACTGTACGCTTGCTGAAGGTCTTAAATTTATTAAGCGACCATCTATATCGATATCACCTCTAGTTGTGGCAGCAGTACCAGTTTTTAAAGTAAGACCACCAGAATTTCCGCCTACAGAGTTTCCAGTAACGAGATATGCAGCACCAGTGGCACCAGTACCAGCAGATTTATTTCCAGTTTCAATTCGTATCGGTTTAGTTGCAGCAGCATCGGCTACTGCACTATTAGCTGTAAAGATTGAAAGATCTTTAGTGCCAGTTGTTAAAAACGAAACAGAATTTGTAGCACCACTTGGTGAGGTCGCATTTGGATTAATTTCACCTACAGATGCACCTTCAGCCAAACTAAATTTTCTACTAGCAACATCTGACCATGATACAGTTACGAGTCCAGACGAATAAGTATTGTCCAATGCTGGAAGGAAACTTTTTTCAAATAAAATAGATTGTCCAGATGCAGCATTTAATATTGTTCTATCGAATGCGTCAACTTTTATAACATTAACATCTGCATTATCAGCAGCATTTCTAGCTTTTAGATATTGATCGTTATCCAGACGAAGGTCTGCACCTGTGATGGAATTTGGAGCTAAAAATCTGGAATCTAAAATTCTACTCATGTTATTATTCCTTAGTATCTATACTTAACATTAATAATGTCACCAGCAATTAAAGCAGGTATGTGTGTTGAAAAATCTAAAACAGCACCAGTTACTGTATAATCAACGCCTTCAGTAGAAACAAGTCCACTTACAACTAAATCAGTTGTATTAGCAATCGGTGTTTGAGCAAGTGTTACGTTACCAGCAGTAATATCACCAGCAATTAATGTAATACTTTCTTTATTGAATTGATCGGCACCAGGAACTGGAAGCGCACTCCAATAACCTTGCCCATTAACCGAAGTAGCTGTCCAAACATCTCCTACGGTATTTGCAACGCCAGTCTTGCGGAAGGTAAAGTCGCCTTGGGTTCCGCTTGTCGAGCCTATTTGTAATAGTATTCCGCCTGTTGTTCCGCTGCCCGAAGAATTTCCGGTTCTAAGTGAAACCGCTTCCGAGCCGCCAGTTAAAGCGGTTCCAGGGTTAAACGTAAAGCCTCCTACGTTGCCGCCTTTTGAACTTCCGGTAATAAACTGAAAATTACCTGAACTTGAATTATTGGTCGCACCAAGAATAGTTCCGGTTTCAAATCCAATGCTGCCAGTGCTACCAGCGGTTCCATAGGTATCGCCTGAGTGAAAAAATATTTGACCTGTGCTGCCAGTTGCCGCTGCGCCCAAAGCCGAACCTGTTTGCGTGTAAAGCGAGGCACCGGACGTTGCGGAGTCAGGTGTATGATCTTTTGTTCCACCGCCAAAGGTTCCGATTGCTAAAAACGGATCGCCCCAAACGCCTAGAAGTGAACCCCACCAATCAGCCGCATATTGTTCGACAGACCATTCTTTACCTGTTACTAAAACCTCGTCGCTCGCAGTAACTTTAAGAATATTTACATCTGCATTATCAGCAGCATTTCTAGCTCTAATATATTGATCATTGTCTAAACGAAGCTTTGTGCCATCTACGGCATCGATCTCTATGAATTTCTTTTTAATTTGTGACATTTTCTACCTTTTAAGACTATGTTACGTATAATATTGTTAAGTTATCTGTGTCATCTAATATTCCATCTAAACCTAAAGCATTCCAAGTCAACGTGGTACCAGAGACTGTAAAGTCGATACCATAATGCTGGGCTGGCGCTCCAGCCACTGCAAGTGTTACTTCTGCTGGTGTTATCGGTGTTGCTACTAAAACTAAAGATTTAGTACCAGCCTCACCAGCAGTGATAGTTCTAGTTTCAACCTTAGTTGAGCCAACGGCTGCAGGTGCAGCCCAATAACCAGAACCATCTGTTGCAGTTGCTGTGAAGACATCACCGATACTTGGGGCTACGCCTTGTTTGAATAATTTAATATTACCTTGTGTTCCACCAGCAGATCCAACTCTTAAAAGAAGATCACCAGAATCACCATTTGTTGAATTTCCTGAAAAGATTGAAACCTGTCCAGAATCTCCAGCCGCTGCTGTATTGTTTCCAGATTGAAAATTTACAGGACCAGTGTTACCAGAAAGACCTTGTGAGTTTCCTGATTGAATTGCTAAATATCCACTATTACCAGAACCAACTGAACCACCTGTATATAAATCTAAATCACCACTTTGACCAGTGGAACCATTTAAAGTCTCACCTGTTTGAATGCCAACGTATCCTGATTGACCTGATCCAGCGTTCTGACCAGTGGTCAAATAAAATGAACCTGTTGCTTGAGTTGAACTATTGCCAGGTTTGTAACCAGTTTGAATTGAAATGTTAACTGGAGTATCTGTAGAATCAGAGGCATGATCTTTAGTGTCCATAGACAAGTGGTTTACACCATTGCCTTGAGGTATATGTAATCCCCAACCCTCTGCTCCCCAAAACCATCCACCATCTGTATAAGGACCAAGTTCTAAACTTCCACCAGCTAAGAGTATATCACCCTTAAGACCACCATCGCTTGTTCCAGGCTCTAAATAAATATTACCAGATCGGCCTGTTCCATCAGTTTTATTTCCAGTTTCAAGTCTAATATCTTTTGTTGGTGTAGCATCTGCAACACTATTGTCTGCAGTACTTAAGCCGACAGCATCACCAGTAGCTGTTGCTGGTAAAGAAAGTCTAACACCAGAAGCTCCACTTGGAAAAGCAGTACCAGCACTCCAAAGAAGATCTCCTTCTAATACTGTACCGAAAATTTGTAATGTACTTCGGGCATTAAGATTTCCAGCCCATACATTGCTAAAATATTTAGCAGAACTACCTAAATTTACCTGTTGATCATTCAAAGCAAGTATATCAACACCGTCAGGTATTGCAACTGTGCCAGTTAAGTTTGAAAGTTGTTGATCTGCACCATCAGGCGCTGAATTTGTCCAGTAACCTTCTCCATTAACTCCAGATGCAGTCCATACTTGACCTATAATTGAAGGTACAGAAGGATTTAACATTTTAAAGTTAGTAGCTTCTATATTCAAATCATCAGCAAACACATGAACGTCTGCACCAGCATTTATTTGATCAAAGTTTTGACCACCAACAATTCTAACATCTTGACCATTACCTGAATTTAAAACAATAGAGTTTGTAAAAGCAATATCAGAACTTAACTTTCCTCTAAAAGTACTAGCACCATCGTTTACTACATATTGTTTGGCAAATGCATTGGTAAAAGGTAGAAGATCACTGCCTAAATTATATGTGTCTGCTGTATCTGGAACAATACTTGCATCAACAGGTGTTGACCAAACAATTCCAGTAGCACCACCAAGTGCTGTATCAATAGATTCAAGGATTGCCTGTACAGTTGCTCCAGATATATTTGCAAAGGCTGGAGATTGATCTACACCAATTAAAGATGCACCAGCTATAGTGTCTACAACTGAGGCAAGTTGAGATTTAGTATAGTAACTATTATTGTGATGATGAAGTGTACTTGCATCTACAGCAGTGGCAGAATCTATAGTTAAGACAAGTTTATCTAAAGCATTTTTTGTAAGCTCTGAAGTACCTATCTTTACAGATTGCAAAACAAGGCTATTAGAGGATAACTCTACGTTCCTTACTTCTCCATCTATTAATCTGGCTAAAACTGAAATATCTGCCATATTATAACTGCCCTTTTACATCTATATTAATAATCAAATCTTTTAAAATTGGATTTGATTCGTTCTTTGCTATAACCCCTACTGATATTACAAAGTCTCCAGCAATAAAGCCGCTAACACCAATGGCTGGTTTGATATTAGTTAAAATACCAGCCTTTGAAATATATACAGTGTCACCAAAAATAGCTGAAGTCGAAACATCCTCAATTTTTCCAGAACTTAAAAAACTTCCAGCAGTACCATCGAGAATTGTCTGTGCTGCTACACCAGAAACACTTAAGGCTTGAGCCTCAGTAGAAACATTAATAAAATCTAGTTCTCCAGAAGCATTAATTCTAACTGGAACTGCTTTATCAATAGATACACCAGTATTGTTGGCTCTAACGTCTTGAACCCCTGAAGCTGTAAGCTGATTGTATGGTCTAAAGCTCATAATAATCCTACAGTATAAACCAGTTAGCACCGTTACTTAAAACAGTGGTGTTTTCATTCGTAATAGCTACGGCATGCGGTGAGGCATCAATATCTATACCGTCTAATTCTTGTCCAAAAACTGATTTAATAAATAAAGTGTTTCCTGAAGCAATTTTCTTAATATCCAATTCTAAACCTGGAACAGTAGCTGCATCGGGTAGAGTAATCGTAACATCAACTCCGTTATTAATTACAAGAACAGCATCGTCAGCAGATGTTGCTGAGTAATTAGCCCCATTTACTGTAACAACATTCTTAACCCCAACTGTAGGTGAAGAGCTTATAGTAATTTTATCAGCACTCTCAACTATAGTAACGCCAGAACCTTCTTCGAGTCTTCTAAACTGAAGTTGGTTTCCTATTGTCTGTTTAAAAACATCAGCATTTAAATTAGATCCAAGATTTACACCAACAGAAGTTCCACCACTGCCTACGGCACCGATAACTTCTGCTTTTGTAAATTTAACTATATCGTCAATTACTAATTCAAAATTAAATTGTACCTCAGTCGTAGAAGATTCAACATAATCTGCTCCAACACAAAGTCTTTGTCCGTTTAAGAAAACAACTAGATCGGCTTCTGTTGGAACATATGTTTCCTGAACATTTCCGTTTCTAGTATTATATGGAATCTTAACACTTGTTCCAGCAACTACTGGACCTGTAGCTTCTTGATCATTTGCAGGCGCACCTGCAACAACCGTAACCATTTCTTCATACGGATCGGTATCTAAAGCAGCTTGTATAACACCGATTGCTTGATCTAATCTTTTCTCACCTTTAGTAAGGTTTTCGTCATCAACAAGTACGTGGTTATAAGCGCCAACACCATCTGTAGGTGTACTAACAGCAGCGGCTCCACCTAAATCAACATTTGCAGCATCTGTAGCGGCACCAACTTGAGAGTTGACAATAGTTACACTGCCATCAAAGTTATTTGCAACATTAAATTCGCCCAGAGCATCGATAACTGAAACAAAAGCAGCAGCAACGGTTAAGTTACTATCTGCACCAGTTAAGGGTATTTCAATTGCTTCAAGACCTGCAGGGTATGGATTACCATCAGCAGCATCGATATTTACCCAGACATAGAATGTTCTAGTATCTAAAGCAGAATTAAGAGTCATGTATTGACCGCTAGTTAAATTAGCAGCAGAATCTACAACAACTAAGGTTTCTTCTTTAATACCAGCTTGAATAGCATTAGTATAGTCTGGGTCAGTATCTACTTCACTTTGAGAACCCATGTAGTCAAGAAGATCAAGGGTTGTATTATCAGAGATTTCTCTATCTTCACCTTGTTGTAATTCTCCACCGCTTGCTCCGCGAATATAAATTCGTGCAGTAGACTCACCATTATCTGATCGTAAGTATAACCAATATACTTCTGAATCAAAAGGCACATCTTCTCTATTTGCAATTTGTATATGTCTGTCAGTACTAGGAGTTGCGTTAGTTTCGTAACTACCCCATGCATACTGAGCTTCTATACCAGAAGAACCAGTTGTAGCTCCATCATAAACTTCTGTAAGGGTTACTTGAGATGCAGAGTCAACGGATAGAAGTTTAAAATATCTAGTATCATCTTCAGATTTAAGTTTAATAAAATCGCCAGCTAAAACATTACCAGTCCAAGCAACTGCACCAACAGAGGTTACAACGGCTGAACTATTTACATAAACAAGATTTGGAATAATATCAACATCACGAACAATGTTAAAATATGCAACTTGATTGTCTGCAAGAATAACATCAGTACTAGAAGCGTTTCCATTAATTGTATAAGTGAGTCTAGAGCCAACATAATGAAGCTTTAGATTACTAGTCCAGTTCATTTGGCCTGCAGTCACTTCACTGTGGACGTATTTACCAGTACCAGTCATTTGAAGAAGAGAAAGATCTCCTCTCATTTTTGTTAATGATCCGGCTGGGTTTTCAGAATACCAATAAGTTGTACCCTTAACTTCAAGTAGATTGGACATAACTGAGTCAGCCCACTCTTTAAAGTGTAAAATCTGTTTATCACCACCGCGAAATGGTGATGTAGAAGAAGAGCTTTCCCAAAAATTTTCTACTCGACCTTCAGCATCGTTATTCCAAGGATATATATGGAATGGATCTGGAGTGCCAACACCGCCAGAACCAAGTCTGAAAAGCATTGGTCTACGGTCTTGAACTGCAATAACATTGTTTGAAGTATCAGTCTCTACAATTGAAATTGGAAGTACATTTGCAGCCCAGACAGATGATGTAATAACTACCTTATAATCGAAGGTTTGAGCCAAAGGAGTAGTTTTAGAAATTTCAGTTTTATTAGTTGGATTCCATAAAAAGATCTGTGCGCTAGTCGCATCGTCTACTTGTCTTGTAAACTCTATACCGACATAGTTTAATGCGCTTGGAGTAAAAGAACCATCAATTTTTGTATTGGTTGTAGAGCTTAAAACTTCATTTGAAGTGCCTTCAGGTACTTGAAAAAATGTACCAGACTCATCAGAAGCTCCATGAAAAAGAGCAGCACCGTCTACAATCATCTGTAGACTAGTCGCAGACGAACCAATAGCTCCGACCATATTGAGTTCAAAGCCACGAATAATGTAAGATTTACTTTCACCTATGGCGAAAGCACCAATCAACTCGTCAAAGTCGTTTCGTACAGCAGATTCCACAGCCCGAAGGTGCGGAACATCAACCCTTTGTTGATTAAGCCAATTTTGGGAGCGTCTTACGGCCATTTGATTTCCTTTATAATTTATTCTCCACGATTAAGTGGACTCGAAGAGAAGAACTTACTCTAAAGATTGAAATTTTCAATACTTATTAGATCTTATCTTCATTATTCAGTTAAGTACCTGAAATCACTTATGCAAGTTCAGTTTCACCATATGGAATTATTCCCTTAAATCCAAAACTTAAATTAACTATTCCTTTAGCTACAATAGAGATACTTTCGTTTGTAACCTTTGCTTGAGGTACAAATAAAATATCTTGTCCAGTAAACCTATCTTGTACTCTAATAGAGACATAGGCTCCATTTAAGATCTCATTGATCTTCGGTCTGGCTCCAGCACCTTGTGTGCCGCCACTATATTTAACCCTTACTCCGGTTACCTTTCCTTGTACGGAAGTCCTTGTAGTGGCTATCTCTTGAGGATAAGGCGAGTCTATGCCATAGATCTCTTGCTCACCATAGTCAATTGTGTAATTTAAACTGCGAACTTCTGAATAAAGCTTGCCGCCTATATATAATTTACACTCTGCACCTTTTAAAATTATTGATCTAGCCATAATATTCCTTAAGAAGGATCTTCTCCCCAAACGTAAAATTTCTCAGAATCTACGTTATCTCCCCATTTACCGAGACCTTCGTCACCAGGATAGAGAACTGTAATAATTACATTGATACCTGTAGCTGCCACAAGTGCTATTAATTCTTCTGCATAGAAGCGACCTGATACAACATCTGTAATATAAAATGGAAAATCTGTTGCATCCTTAGCTGGCTCGAAAACATAGTTCTGAGCAATTAAGGTTACATTTGTACCAGCAGCATGTACGTTTTCAAACGTATACGATGGGTCTAAAATTAAAGTAGTAGAAGAAGGTCTTGCTGTATAAGGCACTGGCCCTTCTTCTAGAGAGGTTCCAAATCCAAAAACTAAAAAACCAGGCTCATCAGTTATATCTGACGAATCATCAACTTCTATAATATGTGTTGAGCCTGAATCAACGATCTGAGTTATTTCGCACTCTTCTTGACCTATAATAAAGCCTTTTGATATATCCCAGGCATATGGACCTTCACTATCCGGTATTGATGGGCCTGTATCTTGTAAATGCGCTGCACCTTGTCTATCACGACGAACAACTCTAGTTGTAGCTGGAATAAAAATTTCTAGAATACTTGCTGAAACCTGAAACAAAGATGCAAAGCTAGTTTTGCTATTTATAGTAGATCTAAGTGGATTGAAAAATAATACACCGTCTAAAGTACCTTGAAGCTGAGTTTCTGGAACACCAACTGGATTTTCAAATTCAACATAAGCCTCGTTAACTAAACCACTTTGTACATTTACTAATGTAAAGGTACCCTTGTTATCATCGTCAAAGCCAGAGCCAAAAACATTTACATAGTCGTTTTTTCTAACCTTACCAATAGATGGGTCAGGTCCACCAGTCCATCTAAGTCTGAATAAACCACCAGCAACAGATTCAAAAGTCCATTGTGTAGCAGCGAGTCCAGATGTTGGTCTGATTTCTTTAAACTTAAGTTCATTCTGTGCTCTTCCTCCAAGCACCCTTACAGTAGAGGATGGACCATCTGTTTCAGAAATTAACTGAACAAAAGGTCCAGCGCCATTATCTTTAACAACAGCAGAACCAGTTCTTCCAAGTCTACGAATCTCTTTTGTAATAGAATCGGCAACTTCTTGAGCAGTAGCTGCATTTATATTTGTAAATTGACCAGTTGAGAAAAATACCTCAACAACTTCTTGATCATCATATTGTATAATTAAATTATCACCATCAAGAAGGGCGTATGTTTCAAGCTCACTAGAGTTTAGTGTAGCTCTTGTAAATTCTTCTCCATATATAACGCGAAGTATATTAAGTAGTAAATCTCTAACTTGTTTTCTGTTAGAAACTTCAATACCAATCTCACGAAATACTTCATCGGATAACCCAACATTATCAGGTCTGGTTAAATCTCTATCAGCAAGTCTTTGGTCCAAGTATCTACCTTGAGCCGTAACTATATATAGAGAGTCATTAATGGCCTCTACATTATCAATTAAATGACATGCGCCAGTAGACAAAGAGTCTATGATAGCGTCTGTATTCTTACCGCGAATACTTGGATTTAAATAAGCTCGCAGCCGTTTTTTCGCTGCGTCTAAATCATCGGCCATTACTCAACCTTACTTACATCGATATCATTTACAATATCTAAGATGAATGGTTTTTCTGATGGATTAACTGCAATCACATCGTTATTTGGATCATACGCTGGAGAACTGATTGAAACAGCTTTAACACCAGGCACTGAATTTACTTGAGAAATAATATCTGAAATTGCAATTGATGTTCCAATCGGACTTGAGTTGATCAATGCAGCAATTGCATTTCTAACTTCTTCTGTTACTCTAGCAAAAGGTGTACCAGTATTAACTCGAACATTAATGGAAATTTCAATACGCTTAACCAAAGGAGGTTCTATAAAAATCTCAGCACCTGCGGCACCTACACCTGGATAAGTTGTAGTATCTCTTGGGTCTCCATAAACAATTTTATTAGATTCTGCAAGAAGCCCAGTGTGATATTTATAAGAGTCAAAGCCAGTTGTAGTTTGTTCAGGAAATTCTAGTTTACTCTGTGCAGTAATCAATACACTTGCAGGAGCATTGATTTTATTTGACTGACTTGTGCCTTCAAATACCAAACATGTTTGTAAAGCATTTGCTGGATTACTAGCAAGAGTTCGGATCTTTTTGTAGCCAGTATAGGCTGTGCCTTCTTCTGAATATACTTGAGTAAATAGATCATTAAGTTGAATCGGAACTGCAACTACATCTAAGATACCGTCTACAACAACTCTTGTTTTGGAAAGAGTTTCAACTACTGGATATATACCTTGGTTATTTGAACCCAGTACGTTTCCAGAAATTATAAAGTTATCTCCAGGTATTGTCGCATCATATTCACTAAATTTCATTGAAGGAATTTGAGCCTCAAGAACATCTCCGCCAACACCACTTACAGTGACAGCGGCTTCTGGAGTTGCAGCAGCATTTTGTAGTTCAATATAATTACTACCAGAATCTGCTACCATATAGTCGCCTTGATTGGCTGCAGCAAAAGCCGTACCAACTCTAACAACATCACCCATTCTAGCATTTTCTAAAGTAGGAGCGGTACCAGTGGTATTCCATTCAATACGCATATTACCTGGAACTGTTACGTCAAATTGAGTTGTAGCATCAAAGCCAAGGCTTCTAAGATTATCGGCAATAACTACACGTTCTTCAACTGAAGAATTATTTTCAATATAAATACTATCTTCGTATCTGCGAATAACTCTGTAAATACCTTGGTTAAGATTAGCAAATGGACTACCAATCTCTACGGTATCTCCTTCACTAACTTCTGTATTAAAAGAAACATTGCCTATACCGATAGTAGTAGATGCTTCATCTACCCCATTTGTATTGGTTACGCTAACTGTAAGTCCATCGTCAGAAACACCTCTTACAATAAAGGTTCCATTGTTGGCTGCAGTTGCAAAACCAGTAATAGTCATTGAATCGCCAATTTGAGTTTCATTAAAGTTTCTACTACCACTTGTGATAGTATATTCAGTAGCTAAGAAATCATTATTATAAAATACTGAGATATCTCCTACAGCTACATCATTAATATCTACAGACTTAGTAAAAAGAGGATTAGCGCCTGTAACACCATCCCATGAAATACAAACTAAAATACCCTGTTGTTCTACGTGAAAAGCTCGACCACGAGTTCTAGGTGCATTTCTAGGTTGACCGAAATATCTATCTGCAAGATCTCTATTACCAAGTTCAACAATAGAACTTGTAGGCAGTGGAGTATTTGGAGTTGCAGTAGCGTTAGTTATAAAACTAATGCCAGTTGATTTTCTTTGTTTATTGCTAGCTTCTAATTTAACTATACTTCCACCAGAAAAACCATTAAGGCCTGACTTACTAATAGTTGTTTTAGAAAAGTTAGTTCCGGCTATTACTTGTGTAACACCTACAACTTGTGTTTGGGCATTGTTACCTGTTCCACCTGAAACAAGAACTGCTCCGCCAGAACCTAATACATCTGTAGCAATTTGAAGCTGTCTGTCTCTAGCAGAAGCTGTAACATCACCTAAAGTTGTAATACCAGTTACTGCAAGTACTGATATGAAATCCCTTACCTGTGCAGTTGTAGTTGGTACCAATCTTATCTCTTCACCATCGTTAAAAGCATATGCGTCTAATGTATTAGTATTAAAGTTTGGAAGAACAAGAGTTCTTTTAAGTTCAAATTGACCATTTGGTGCAACTGCAGGGAGATCACTGGTATTAACCCAGTTAAGGCCATCAACTAACTGAACAAAATCTGTTCCAGAAGCAAAATTATTGTCTTCATAGGTGCTTAAACCAATAACACCAGCACCAGAAGTTCCATTATCGTCTAACACAGTTGCTGTAAAGAAATCTGAAAGATCACTAGCTACATAGTCGGCAATCTCTTGAGCGGTTGTATCTGAATTTTGATAAAGAGAAACAGTAGTAGTTGTAAGATTTGCTCTATTGATTTCTGCAACGCCTTCTCCATTTGGTCTACGAATAGTAAATGAAGTTGAATTGGCAAAAGAAATTCTATAAGTACCAGTGTTAGCCGGATTAAACTCACCGCTATTATTGATTGTCACATAGTGACCAGGCGCAAGAGTTGTCATTGTAGGGTCAGCACCTACGCTATTCCAAGAATAAGTAACTTCTTCAACACCAGCAACTGGAGTGTTTGGAGTAATAGTTACATCCCACTCTGTTGTTCCATCAATATTGTTTGTTACGGCTGCACCGGATTCTAAGATAATTCTAGTGTTTATTGTTTCACCGATAATTACTGTACTAGTGATAGATTGATTAGCTGCACTTGGATAGAAATATCCAACGCGATATTCTTCACCAGAACTACCCCAAACAGTTGATCTAAATAATACTGCATCTTCATTTGCTCCAGAATTTGGATCAATAGCATTTTTAGCCTGCATAAGAGCTTTATAGTTTTTAAAATCAAAATCAATTCCAAAGAACTGTGTGAATTCTGTAGTAGCACCTGCATCTGTATCATAAGCTCTAAATTCATCAGAATTTACTGGCATAGTTGCATTTGTAATTGCTCTTCTATAAAGTTTAATTGGAAATGTTTTATTTGCAGCATCACTATCTAGAACTATAGTAAGATTATCGTTATGTCCGATATCAAGTGTGTTCAATAAATAATAGCGATCTCCAGATCTAACTCTGCGAATAGTTTTAGACTCGTCAATATCTATGGCTGTACCAGCGATATTGTCAATCAATACCTTTTCGTCTGCACCTTGAGCATCTAATATATAGCTTCCACCGTTTAAATAAGGATGTTGCATTGCGATAAAAGCATTTGGATCAACGCCAGCAACGTCTAAATCAAGTGTAGAGTCAAGGTTAGCAATAGATGTATTAGGTGGATCTGCAAATTGATCGCTAGTAAAGCTAGAATGGATAAATAAAGGCATTTCGCTACCAGATAAATCTGCAGTAACAAAACCAATTAAAGAATCATTTGATACGCCTAAATCACCAGTAGTGAAATTTAGATTCTTAGCTGACTCATTAAGAGTGAGAAGCAAGAGACTTCCGGTAATTTGCTTATTATTTGTAGAAATAATAATAAACTCATCGTTTTCAGTGGCAGTGTTTACACCAATTAATTGGTTTTCAATTTCATTTGCAATTTCACTAATTAGATAAGCGTTGGCAGCGATGTCTACTTTTTGTGGAGGTACTTCTGATCTCAAGAAAGCAAGACCTTCTAAAAAGATAACCGGACCTTCAGCAACTGCCAAGGCATATTCTGCAGAAGTAAGTTTAATATCAACATAATCATTTGCTACTAAACTAGTACCTACTGCATACACTCTGCCTTCAACTCTATTAACTGCAGAAATCTCATCACTCCAGATTACCATATAGTCGCCAGACTGTATATTACCAAAAGCGTTAGTTTGATTTGATCTGAATCTAAGGATATTACTTGGTTGTTTTAAAACAGTTAAAAAGCTATCACTTGTAACTCCGCTTTCGATGATGCTTGCAGACTGATTGTCTACTAAGAACCAAAGTTCTGCATCTGTTGCAAGAACTACGCTACCACCTAGAATCTGTCCAGATTGAATAGCACCTTCTGTAACATCGCTTCCAGCAGTAAGACTATCACCTGCTTCAAGAGGAGCGGTTAATTTAATCTGTGCAGTGTTTCTAGAAAGTGTAAAATCTGCTTCTTTGCCTTCGGCTGTTAAACCTTTAGCTAAAGAAAACACGCCTTTTGAAACTAGAGTAGATGCTGAATCAATATTTATAGCTGCTCTAGCATCTGTATCTAAGTTAGAGGAAAGTACAATTCTATTTCCATTAATAGTAGCCGTTGCACCAGTGATTTTTGTATTTAAAACATTAATCCAAGATTGAAGTGTATTATTTTTAGATACAGTTGTATGGGTACCTTCAGAAGCAAAGTCAGAGTTGTTAATTGTATAGGTAATAGCCTGTGTATTGTCAACGGCAATAATTAAAGTCTCACCATCAGTAATGGTGTTCGACCAATCGTTTTGATTTTCAGATTCAACAACTGCAGATCTTCCATTACGACTAAGAGCAGTTTTGTTTTTAAACAATTTGACTGTCTCTACTTCATTAGTAGCAATACCAAGAGCAATGCCTGCATCGTTACCAGTAGTAGGTGTGGTTTTTTGTATAAATTCATTAGCTTCTTCTTTTGCAGAAAGAGTAACCTGTGTTCCATTACCTACAGTACGAGCAGAGAAAGAAATATTAGAGTTTGCATTTATAGAAGCAACTACTTCATATGCATCGGCTGTACCTTCTGATCTAAAATCAGTTGAAGCGAAAACGTGCTCACTTAAGATACCGCCAACCGTAATAGCCAATCTATCTGTACCACTGATGTCATAGGGAGAAATATTACTAGAGAGCAAGAAGGCTTTTGCAATAGATGTTTGGCTTCCGCCAGTAGCAAGTTGAAAGAATTGTTCTCCGCCAAGTGCTGAGTCAACAATAAATTCTAACCCAACACCTGCAGTAGCTTCTTCGTAACCTTGTCCGTTATCAATAAATAAAGTTGTCTTATTTCCAGTAGATAGGATTTCATTAGAGGTTACATACGCATTTTCATCGTTAGCTTGAGCGCCAAGTACTGCAGATTTAACAGCAGTAGCTGTACCTAAGCCTTTTGAAATTCTTTGTTTCTTAATACGAATTCTAATTTCTTCATCAGACTCTTCGCTTCTACCAGTTGTAAAAGGGCTAGGGTTTGTAACTATAGCTCCATTAAAAGGAGAAGAAGTAAATTCTCTAATTGCATTTCTAGGTACATTACCGTCTAATCCAGGCTCTTGAGCGGCAACTGGAACATTTACAACTTGTGTTTCACCATCAAGAATAGTAGCAACTTGAGTTGTAGAAAAACTTGTTTCTGGAGAAGAGCCTCCACCAATTGTTTTAACTGAAGTTCCAATAGGAATAACTCGTACTCCGCCTTGCGATAAAATCACACTTTCTGTATTGTTGTGATATTTAGTAGTAGGGGTGGATAGATTAACAATATCAAAGCTTCCAACATTTGTAATGCTACCATAAGCAATGGGGCCTTCTACATTTGGTGTACCTCGACCTATAATTATAGAGCCAGTGGCAGTAAACTCAGAAGCATCGGAAACATTAATTGTACTTGAA
>Ga0307377_10003240_pt1 | contig 18556 bp, 22 predicted proteins | sample TR3MG_FD_202535 | JGI IMG/M metagenome (GOLD analysis project Ga0307377, IMG submission 202535) | Soil microbial communities from Risofladan, Vaasa, Finland - TR-3 | ecosystem: Environmental > Terrestrial > Soil > Coastal area > Acid sulfate soil | place: Finland: Risofladan, Vaasa | collected... | reverse complement strand
TCCCCACGGCCCGAGACAGCCGGGATACGTACTCGGTTCGTGCGGCACCCGCAGTCCTCTTGTCAGAGGTCGGGGGGTGTGGCTGTGGGGCGCGGCCGGGGATGAGGGCGGTGGGTGGCGCCGGGAGTATCCTCCCGGCGTAAGCCGAAAAGGGGGCACAGATCAGCACTCCGATAGAGTGAATGCGTCCCTAGGTCGCCTTCGGCGACCGGGATGGCGGCCCTGCGGGCCTAGCCACTTCGAGGGGGGAGGGACCCTCCCCCCTCGATTCTTCCCCCTCCCCAACGGCCAAGACGTCGTGGGAGCGTTCTCGGAGGGACCCCCGGAACGGCGCGGCGGCGCGGGCTACTCATGGACGTAGGCCCAGCCGTCGATGCGTTCGACGACTCCTCCATACATCTTCTCGGGATAGGTTTGGGAGGGCCAGTAGTGGAGCGAGTCGAAGCCGCCGATGAGGAAGCAGTGCACGACAAGTCCATAGCCATCGGCTTCGGGTTTGGCCTCTCCGGGAGGTACGTAAACGAAGTCCGGATGGGCGATCATGCCGGTTCCTGGGACTTCCGCTACGTAGCCTGGCTGTAGCTCCTCCAGTGCGTCGGGGTAGGCGCCGTGGTCTTCACGGTAGCGTTCCAGGGCATGCAGGAGGGGCTCTGCTCGGAACGTGGCCTGGCGGATCAGACGCATTCGCACGATGCTCGCAACGCCGAGCGAAGGGAGGAAGAGAGCGATCCCCAGCAGAAGCGAGAGCGCGACCCACAACAGTCCTCGCCGCCGTTCGGGGCCGGCGATAGCTGCGGAGACCGCAGTCGACAGAAGCGCGACGGGGTATCCGATGCCAACCAGCAAGAATCCAATGACGCCGTAGCCCGCAGCCAGGCCTGCCACCAACCCGAGTTGCGGGGGGCCAGGCAACACTGGGAGCGCGGTGGCGACAAGCCAGAGCACCAATGGTGCGAAAGCGACAAGCCAGAAGCGCGCGCGGCGCGGAGTGAAGCCTCCGCGCCGCGGCGACTCGGGAGAGCGCTGCTGGTCAGCCGACTCCGTCATTGCGGTCATACCCCCTCGCTATCGGGCGCGTTGCGTGTCGCCCGACCTATCCCGTGATGATCGGTCCGGTGTCGACGACTTCGAAGGCGCTGCCCTTGACGCGCTTGAGCGTAGAGAGCTGCTCGTCGTCCCATTTCGGATTGGGAGCGCCGGAGATGTACCAGTTGCCGCCGTTGTCAGCCATGATCATGCCGTACTTCTTGAGCGCAGTCAGGATGACCTGGGCCTGGGGTGGGAAGGCCGAGATGTCGTAGTCGGCCTTCAGCCGGAGACGGAGCCCCATGGGCATGAGATTGGGATCGCTGCTGCGGCTGGCGAAGTGGGTGGCGGGGAGGATGTAGCCGCGCTGGCTCTTCTGGACGGTGAACCGCAGGGCGTGGTTGATGGCGCCCCGCTCGACCTCTTCGTAGCGGGCGAGGCCGGGAAGGATGGGCAGCCCCGCGGCGTCGGACGATGTCCAGCCCATGGGCCGCAGGTCGTTGGACGTCAGGTCGAAGATGGCTCCCGATCCTCCGGTCCAACCATCGGCGACCTTGCGGGAATGCCATACCTCGTAGAGCGTGCAGTTGTCCTTGTCGAGGACGAGGATGTGGCGGTCGTCGTCGCTGTCCGGTCCGCCCTCAATGGGGGCATCGTCGGGGATGGGGTAGGGGCCGGGATCGCTCTCGTCGGCGTACTCGAAGGTGATGGGGACTTTGGGCTGGTCGCCGCCGACGACGATGTAGGGAATGCCGTTCGGGTTGCCCTGCCAGACAGTGCCGAAGTCGGGGTGAAGGCCCTTGTCCGCTCCTGTGCTTGCGATGAAGTTCTGCGAGTTGGGGTGAACGGGATAGGCCGAGATGTCGGTGTTCCAGGGGTTATCGGGCGGGAAGATCTGGCAGCCGGCGATGGTGGGTGAAGCGGTTTGAGCCGGCTGCGCGATTTCGGGCTTCGTTTCGGCTTTGCAGCTCAGCGACGTGAGTGCGAGGCCTACCAGTAGTGACAGGCCTAGTGTGAACCTGATGCGATCGTGCGGCAGACGACGTTCCATCTACTCCTCCTCCCACGGTTATGCGACGCGCCCGGCGCGCCGCAGGAAAGATGTTAGGAGGTTGGGCGCGCGGTGTCAAGGTGAGGCCGTCGCGCAGCAGGGTCATTGCATTATCTGGCTGTGACTGCTCCCTTCGCAATGGGCGGATGGTCGTCATCCGTAGGAGGCACATGCTTGTGCCAAAATCTGTCATTTGAGACGCCTACGAGCGGCTGATCGCGGCAAGAATGCCGCTCCTACGAGTGCTTCCTCCGTCGCTTCACGATAACGCAATGACCCTGGTCGCGCAGTCGAGCTGCCAGGAAGCGGCCGGGGGCTGCCGAAGATAAGTAGGTGGGGGCTGCCGAAGATAAGTGGGTGGGGGCGCAAAGGAGACGGGCTATGCGGCTGTTCGAGACGACCGATACCGGGAGCGTGGAGATCGAGATAGGGGAGGACCTTCAGGCGCGGCTCGAGGAGCTGGCGGAGCGGAATCGACAGCTCTTTGCGGAGCGGGGGATTCGCGCCTTCGATATCACGGGATCGGTGGGGGCGGGGAAGACGTCGCTGATCGCGGGGATGGTGGAGCGGCTGAGCGGGAAGCACGGGGTGGCGGTGATTGCGGGGGATGTGGCGACGACGCACGATGCGGAGCGCGTGGCGGGGAAGGGCGCGAGGAAGGTGCTTCAGATCAACACGGGAGGGATGTGTCATCTCGACGCGAGCCTGGTGGCGCGGGCGCTGGGGCAACTTCCGGAGTCGGGGATCGACGTGCTGTTCATCGAGAACGTGGGGAATCTGATCTGCCCGTCGTTCTTCTCGCTGGGGGCGGAGAAGCGGATTGCGGTGGTGTCGGCGAGCGAGGGGTCTCACGTGATCGAGAAGCACCCGGCGATGTTCGAGTCGGCGGATGTGGTGGTGCTGAACAAGATGGATATTGCGGAGGCGGTGAACGTGGATATGGAGCAGCCCGTCGCCGATCTCGAAAAGGTGCGGCCGGGCATCCCGGTGGTGAAGACGAACTGCCGGACGGGGGAGGGCGTGGACGATGTCCTCCTGGCCCTGGAGCTGGGCTGAGGGTCGCCCGGAGGATAGAGCGTGCACGAGTATTCCATTGCATTGGAGGTATGGGGGAGCGTCGCCGCGGCCGCGCGGGAGCACGGCGGGGGGCGGGTGCGCTCGATTCGGCTGGAGGTCGGGGTGCTCAACCTCATCGAGGACGAGCAGCTGAGCTTCTGGGTGGTGGCGCTGGCGGAGCGGGATGGATCGCCGGGGGTGGAGCTGGAGATCGTGCAGGTGCCGGGCCGCGTGAAGTGCCGGGGCTGCGGGGCGGAGGGTGAGCTCCGGGTGCCCCAGGGGACGCTGCCGTATTTCGCCATGGGCGCGGTCCGGTGCGCGGAGTGCGGTTCGGGGGAGGTGGATGTGGTCGGGGGGAGGGATCTGAAGGTGGTGACGGCGGAGATCGAGACGGAGGGACGGAATGGACGCGGCGAGTAGGCTGGCGCACCTGTTGCCGCATTGGGTCGAGCATAACGACTCACATGCGGAGCAGCTGGCGGAGTGGGCGGAGAAGGCGCGGGAGGCGGGGCTGGGCGGGGTTGCGGACGGGATCGAGGCGGCGGCGCGGGCGATGAAGCAAGCAAACGAGCATCTGGGGAATGCGCGGGCGGAACTTTCGATGGGGGAGGGAGAGGAATCCAGCAGCTAAGTGGCAAAAGAGTAATAGGATAGGTATCAGCTCTGTCACCATGCTGAAAGGAGATCCCTGTGGGAAGAATCGAAGATGCCGTGCGTTCCGCGATTGTGCGGACGGTGCGACGAGAGCTGCGAAGTGCGCTGGGGCCGGTGTCGAAGGAGGTGCGGGAGCTGCAGCGGTCCGTGTCTCAGTTAGAGCGGACGGTTGCGTCGCTTAAGCACTCTGTAAGGCAGGCGCCGTCGGCGGTCGGCGGCCCGCTGCCGAGGATCGAGGTCACGGAGGAAGAGGTTCGAAGGGCGCGCATATCGCCCGAGCTGATCAAGAAGCTGCGGGCGCGCCTGGGGATCACGCAGGCGGAGCTGGCGGCGCTGGTTGGCGTGACCGGCCCCGCCGTGGCGCAGTGGGAGGGGGGAAGCAGCGAGCCGAGGGGGGCGAATCGAGCGATCATCGTGGGGTTCCGGCAGCTCGGTCGCCGCGACGTACAGGTTCTGCTGGAGAGCAAGGGGATGGGCGCCAGGAGGATCCAGCGCACGAGCCGGGAGACGAGTCGAAAGAAGAAGTAGAGCGCATTTCATAACCCGCACTCCGCTGGCTGTCCGCTAGAGACGCTGGCATGAAACGCGCCTGCCGGACCTGACGGCTTGTGCTGGTGTTTCATAACCCGCCTCGGCGGGTTATGAAACAGCGTCTAATGGATGTCGCCCAAAGAAGTAACGGGCGACATCCATCAGAAAGCCAGGGAATGCCTGAAGAAAGACGTTCGCGCAATGTTACTTCATTGCGCGAACGTCGGTAGGGCGCTCGACGGAGCGGTCGTCTACTCAGACCTTTGCGAGGCGGGGGCGATGCCCCTGCCTCGTTATTCGTGGTTTGTGAGGATCAGGGGAAGAAGCGGTCGTGGACCGCTTCGAGGTCGAGGCGGGAGGCGGTGTTATCGGAGAGGGCGTTGTTTGCCTCGACTTCCTCGATGCGGCGCATGCCGATGATGGCGACGTCGACGAAGGGGTTGGAGAGGACGTAGTTGAGCAGGAAGGCGCTCAGGTCGGCCTCGGCGAGCTGGGGGAAGGCCTGTGCCATGAGGCGCTGGAAGACGCCGCTGGTGAGGGGGCGCATGATGACGATTCCCATCTCCTGGTCCTCGGCCTCGCGCATGACGCCCCGGGGGTTGATGAAGTCGCAGGCGCACTGGTAGGTGAAGTTGTAGCGGATCTGCACGACGTCGAAGGCGCCGGTGGCGATGAGGGTGGAGACGCCGCCTGAAGGGAGTTCCGCAGTGAATCCGAGGAAGCGGATCTTTCCCTGGTGGCGGAGGGTGTGGAGGGCGTCGAGGCCGCCGCCGTTGAGGATGGTGTCGAGGTCGTCCTTTTCGTAGATGCCGCCGTGGAACTGGAGCACGTCGATGACATCGGTCTGGAGGCGGCGGAGGCTCCGCTCGGCGCTTTCGATGACGCTCTTGCCGTCGTAGTCGCTGAGCTTGGTGGCGAGGACGATCTCGTCACGGCGCTTGCCGACGACGCGGCCAAGGACTTCCTCGCTGATGCCGTCGCCGTAATCCGGGGCGGTGTCGACGTAGTTGAGGCCGAGGTCGAGGGCGCGGTCGAGGGCGTCGAGGATGGTCTGCTGCTCCCGTGGGCCGCGCGGGTCGCAGGTTTCCATGTAGTTGGGGATGCCGACCTGGGCGCCGCCGAAGCCGATCTCGGAGACCTTCAGGTTGGTGCGACCGAGGGTGCGGTATTGCATTGGGGGGGCCTTTCGTGCCGGCTAAACAGGGTTCAGTTGATAGTTAGGCGCGGAGAGACCCCGCCCTCTTACCTGCCGCTGTTGCGGCCGCCCGTCGCTGATGGTAGAATCAGCATAGACTTTGTTTCGGGCAGGGAAGATGACAAGAAGACTGAGTTTCTCGATTGGGGTACTGGTGGCGCTTATCGCGCTGTACGGCGTGGTGCTTCGGGTGGCACCCGCGCCGGGTCGATCGAAGGCGCGCAAGGCCCCGCCGGCTCCGCCTGTCGAGGGCGGGGCTGCGTTCGAGAAGCCGGGGCCCTACCCGACGGAGTACGATGAGGTGACCGTCACCATCGAGATCCCTCCCGCATCCGAGTTCCCCTCCGGGTGGGCGCAGACCAACGGCTGCCCTCATACCAGGATCACTAGGGTGCTGGGCGCGGCGGTTGGTCCCGGCAACGGGTGCCCGGTCCTGAAGCTCGAGCCCGAGGGCCCGGCGGCCAAGGCCGGCATCCAGCCCCTCGACCGTTTGGGGGAGCCCCGCGACTGCGCCCGCGCGCTGTACGGCTCCTTCAGGCCCGGCAAGGACGCCCGCACCGTCGAGTGGACGGTGCGCCGGCCGAAGGCGGCGAAGTCGGACGACGCGGAGGCAGAGGGGCGCGCTGCCAAAGCCGATCTATGAGACCTTCGGGTTGGTGGGGCCGAAGGTACGGCACCGTACTGACGCCGCTTCTCGTGCCAGGTAAGTTGAGTTGAGCGCGCAGAGGGGGTTTTCCCTTTTGCGGGCGTGAGGGGGGATGGTAATGCTCATCCGACGCGTGGAGGCGAACGAGTTCGAGTTTCATGGGGTGACGGTGGCCGACTACGGCGCGACGGCAGAGGGCTCCGCGTCTGTGGCGCTGGTGGAGGTCCCAGCGGGTCAACGGCACCCGTTCGCGTACTCGTCGCGGTGTGAGAAGATCTACTGCGTGCTGGAGGGAGAACCTCGGTTCATCGTAGACGGGGTGTTGTACCGTCCGAAGGTGCACGACCTGGTGATCGTTCCAACGGGGAAGGTGTTCCGCTACGAGAACCACGGAGAGGAGCCGGTGCGGATGCTCCTGACCCACGTGCCAGCTTTCGATCCGGCGGCGGAGCATCTGTTGCCCGACAGGTTGAGGGAACACGAGGTGCATCTCCGGGCCGAGCGGGTCGTGCTGCGGCCGATGACGGAGGGCGACTGGGGTCACGTGCTCGCCTGGAACGCCGACCCGGAGGTGCTGATCTGGTCGGACGACACCGAGGAAGTCCGGCCGGAGGAGGAGACGAAGGGCATCTACCGGAGCGTCTCGCGGTTCGCCTTCGTGTTCATCATCGAGCATGAGGGGGAGCCGATCGGGGAGTGCTGGCTTCAGAAGATGAACCTGCCGGAGTTCATAGCGGCCTACCCGGGGAAGGACCTGCGGCGGATCGACTTGATGATCGGACGCAAGGATCTTTGGGGGAAGGGCTTGGGCACGGATGCGATTCAGGCCTTGGTGAAGTTGGGCTTCGAGCGGGAGAAGGCAGATGGGATCTTCGCGTGGGTGCGAGCGGAGAATAGGCGAAGCTGGCGCGCGTTCGAGAAGGCGGGGTTCGGGGAGGTGGAGGTGGGGGAGGTGAGGGGGTTGATGGTGTGGGGGGAGTGAGCGGGCTTCGGGAGCCCTTCGCCCAGGCTCGGAACAAGCTCGCTGCCGAAGCAATGGAGAGAGGTCGCGACAGGAATGTCGCTCCTATCCGCCACGGCGAACCTCCGGCACAATGGCAGACGGCCGGGGCGGATGGCTTCGGCAGCAAGCTACCGAAGCAACGAACGGCAGTTTGGGCGGGCAGGAGGCCCTTCGCTGATGCTCAGGACAAGCTCGCTCCTGCCCCACGACGGCCGGCGGAAAGGGAGCTTCGGCAGGAAGCTACCGAAGCAACGAACGGCAGTTTGGGCGGGCAGGAGGCCCTTCGCTGATGCTCAGGACAAGCTCGCTCCTGCCCCACGACGGCCGGCGGAAAGGGAGCTTCGGCAGGAAGCTACCGAAGCAACGAAGGCAACGAGAAGAGGTCGCGACAGGAATGTCGCTCCTACGGGGGCGGCAACGGCCGGCGGGCACGGGCGTACCCGCCCTACACCAGACGGCGACGGCTCCCGTCAGAAGTGCAGCAGGCGTTTGGGGCAGGTGACGACGCATTCGCCGCATTTGAGGCAGTCGGGGAGGGGGAGGGTGGTGTCGTCGCGGCGCTGGCCGACGAGGGTGAGGTTCATGGGGCAGGCCTGCTCGCAGGCGCGGCACTCGACACAGCCGTCTTCCATCTTGAGGGGGGCGCGGCTGCCGCCGCGCGTTTCTTGATCTCCCAGCGGACAGCGCGCGCTAGTCGTCCCCCGGGCATCCAATGGGCGTCCTTGCGGTAGTGCGCGACCGCGCCACGTCCAGAAGGCACGAAGTTTGCCTGTGGCGCGTTCTCGGCTCGCCTGGGGGTTTGAACTGCCGGGGAGGGGGCGCGGGTGGATGGATGGAGGTCAAGTGTCCGCTGAGAAAAGCCGACACAGCTACTGACGGATGTGCTATAGTGCCGTTGGCGGTCGAACTGGTCTTTGCCCGCCAACGGCCCCGCGGGCCGATGTTCTTGCTCGTGTCCATGTAGTGTTATCCATTCAGAGGCAGGGAAGAGAACCTGGGAATAGCACGTTTGTTTGGATTGACACGGGTCATTCTCGTGGTACAATCTTTCAGATAGTCCTAGGTGTTGCGAGAGCGACGCCTAGCGTTATGCCCGGCAGTGATCCACCAGGGTCGCTGCCTTTTCTCTGAGGGGGGCCAGATGGCAAGGTATGCAGTCTTCGTGGATGGTGGATACATGCGCCCAACCCTCAAAGCGTTCGGTAATCCGCCTCCAAGCATTTCCTACGAGAAGCTGGCCGCGCAATTCCAGGGACAAGACGAACTGCTACGTATGTATGTCTACGACTGTGCGCCGTACCAATCGAGGAACCCTACGACCGAGGAGAAGACCCGAAAGGCCCGCTTCGATACATTCAGGAACCAGCTGGAAAACCAACCGCGGACCGAAGTGCGATTGGGGCGACTCGCTCGCAGACAACGCGAAGATGGAAACGGATGGGAATTCGAGCAGAAGCAGGTTGATGTACTGCTAACGGTTGACCTGGTGCGTCTCAGTTGCACAAACCAGATTCAACGTGCCGTTATCGTGGGGTGCGATAGCGACTTCGTTCCAGCGATACAGGCGGCGAAAGATGCAGGCGTGATAGTGCAACTGTGCTATTGCGAGATGACGCCGCCAAATGCCGAGATTCGTCAGAAATGCGATGACCGCATAGTGTTCGACGGCGATTTCCTCGACGCCATACGATTGTAGCTTCCCTTCGCCCCCTTCAGACTGCCCCACCACCGGCCGCGGCGAGCGAGCGTTCGATCAAAGCCACATCCATGTCATTCCGGAAGGCCCGGGGAAAAGGAACCGCGCGGCGGGGGGTCCACCGCGCGGTTCGTGCAAGCAGACGTCGTGAACGCCGGACTAGTCGTCTCCGGGCATCCAGTGGGCGTCCTTGTGGGGATGCTCCTTCTCGCCACAGCCAGGTAAGCTCAGGTTCGCCTGTGGGGCGTTCTGCTAGAAGTCGACTCGCCTGGGAGTTCGAGCTGCCGGGCAAGGGCCCGGGGGTCAAGGGATGGAGGTCAAGGTTCGGTCAAAAAAAACCGACAAGAGTGTTGACGGAAGTGCTATAATCTGGCCGGACGGTAAGCATCGGCTTCGGCCGATGCTTACCGTCCGGGACGTTTTCGCCGGTTTTTTCGTCGGAAACCATGTTGTAATATCTTCACAATCCTGTTGACGGGTCCTGCTTTCGGGAATAGAATAGATGGCAGTCAGACGTTGAGATCCATCCCAGTCTTTCCAAGGGCTGGGATGCGGGGCCCGACTCTGCAGAGAGAAGGGCCCCGCGTTTTGAGGGGGACCTCTTTGGGAGTCCCGCCGAAGAAGCCGAGAACCTACGCGTACATTGACGGCTTCAACCTGTACTACGGATGCTTCAGGCGTCCAGCCCCGCCAAGTTGGGCAAAGTACAAATGGCTGGACCTAGAGAAGTTCTGTGACCTCCTCTTGCCCTACAACGATATCGTCGCCGTGAAGTACTACACGGCCGATGTCAGTAATCGCCCGCCCGACAATAGGCAAAACGACCGGGAACAGGTGTACCTTAAGGCCCTATTGACGTTGCCCCGCGTCGAGATCGTGAAGGGCCGCTTCCTCGGACCCAAGAAACGCCGAATGCCCCAGTGTGATGCGACGGGGGCGGCGCTGGGGAACAAGGTCTGGGTACTGAAGACCGAGGAAAAGGGATCGGACGTTAACCTAGCCGTTGACCTTCTCCATGATTGCATAAACGGATGTTACGAGTGTGCCGTGGTAGTGTCGAACGACTCAGACCTCGCAAGGTCTATTCGTATCGTGCGCTACCAGTATAAGAAGATCATAGGCATCGTGAATCCACATAACACTCACCAGAGGATGAGCGGAGACCTGTGGAAGCTCAAGCACTTCGACAGAAAGATCAGCAGGAAGATACTCGCGTCAAGCCAGCTTCCAGAAGACGTCACCGTCGGCCAAGGGACTATTCGCCGACCACAGGGGTGGACATAGCTCTCGCATCCTCAAACTGACCCATCACCGGCGCTGGCATGACCTTGACACGGGCGCTTACCGGGATACCATCGGCGATGAGGCAACCGGGGAGGGGGAGGGTGGTGTCGTCGCGGCGTTGGCCGACGATGGCGAGGTTCATGGGGGAGGCGCGCTCGCAGGCGCGGCATTCGACACAGCCGCCTTCCATCTTGAGGGGAGCGCGGTTCCCGCCGCGCGGTTCGTTTATGCGGCAGTCGGGAACGCCGGCCTAGTCGCCGGGCATCCAGTGATGGTCCTTGCCCCACCACTTGACGGTGCAGCCGACGGGCGGGGTGTCGGGGAGGCTGACGGGCTTGCCGGCGAGGACTTCGTCGAGGGCCTGGCGGAGGTCGTGCCGCTTCACCTTCGACGGGTTGTCGGCGTTGTCGTCGATGCGGCCGTGGTAGACGAGGGTGCGATCGGGCCCGAAGAGGAAGACCTCGGGGGTGCGGACGGCGCCGTAGGCCTTGGCGATCTCCTGGGTCTCGTCACGGAGATAGGGGAAGTTGTAGCCCTTGTCCTTGGCGCGCTGGACCATGTGCTCGAAGCTGTCGGTGGGGTGGCCGTCGGTCTCGTTCGGGTTGATGGCGATGAGCTGCACGCCCTTGCCGGCGTAATCCCGCTGGATCTCGACCATGCGGTTTTCGTACTGGATGACGGTGGGGCAGTGGTTGCAGCTCACGATGATTGCCACGGCCTTCTTGTCGGCATAGTCGGCAAGGCCGTGCATCTTGCCATCGACGCCCTTGAGGGTGAAGTCAGGCGCCTTCGCGCCAAGCTCCAGTGTCCAACCCATCATGCCTCCTTCTCGGTGTGGGGATTCGGCGCTGTCGAATGCGCCTCTGCGGGCGCTGTCGGATGCGCCTTCGCGTACTGCTCGCTGACGAAGATGCCGCACTCGCAGACCCCGTCGCGGGCGATGTCGGCGTGGTGCTGGGGGCAGGGGCAGATGTTCTCGCGATCCTGCGCCGGATCGCCGGCGACCTCGCGACAGGGGCAATAGGCGCGGCCGTGGCGGAGGAGGTTGCGGACGAGCCCCGCCATGACGTGCTCGACGGTGACGGGGTCGGGATTGAGGAGGTGGCGGCCGCGCTCGACGCAGCGGTGGATCACGTGCTCGACGCGCCGGCGCGCTTCGGCGAGCTGCTGCTCTTCGTCTCGTTCGGCTGTTGGCATAAGTCCTCTCAGTATAGCCGGCTCGCCGCGGCCGTCAAACGGTTGGCGGGAAAGGGCCTGTCGGGGCGGCGGAACATGGGTGTGGTTCAGCGCCGGCTCCGAGATGGCGCGGGCCGGCCGTCGGGACTCGAGGGGAGGTGTGTCATGCCCGTGGCTTTATCGATTGCGTTGAGGGTGATCTCAGCGCGCTTGTCGCCGGGGGCGACCTCCAGCACGCGCCTCAGGCGCTCGGCCGCGCGCTCCCACTGGCCCGCCGAGAAGTCGGCGTAGCCTAGCAGGTACTCGCTTTCCAGGGGGTAGAGCGTGGCGAGGGCCGATGCCTCCTCGGGCGTGAGGCTTCCCTCCAGATGGCGCTCCAGGCCTGCGAGAGGGTCTCTATGCTCGACGATCTCGCGGACATTCACGGGCCTGGCGGCATCGGCGACGGCGGAGGAGCCGAAGAATTCGAGCGTCGGGAGGTCGTCGGTGACGGCGGGCGTCGAGCCGACATAGGCGTCGAGACCGGCATCGCTCGTGATGTAGGTGGCGAGGAGCTGGGGAACGCTGGAGAGCCCTACCTCCTCCAGGTCCACGGAGATGCGGGGCTGGGCGAGGAGCTCGCGCCAGCGGTCGACGTCGATCCGGAGGGACTGGTCGGAGCCGAGGATGATGAGGTCCGATGTCTCCAGGAACAGCAGATTGTGGGGGAAGATCTCGCGGAAGGCCTGCACGGCCGCCTTCACTTCGTCCGGGCGCATCTTGTTGGCGGGGATCCAGTGGGAGCAGACCCCGCCCGGGCGCAGGCGGGATTGGACCAGCTCGAAGTACTCTCTGGTATAGAGGTTCACGGTGCCCGCCAGGTGTGGGTGCATCGGCTCGGCCGTGATGACGTCATACTCCTTGGTGGTGGACAGCAAGTAGTTGCGCCCATCGGTGAGGTAGATCGTGAGGCGCGGATCCTTCAGGATGCCGTGGTTCTCCTGCTCGAAGCAGACGCCGGCGTCGACCACCGAGGGCGACAGCTCGACGCAGTCGATGGTCGATACGGGGTAGGGGCCGACGCTGCCGAGGGTCGTGCCGGTTCCGAGGCAGATGACCAGGACATCCTTGGGATCGGGATGGAGCATGAGCGGGTAATGGGCCTGGAGGCGCTCGTAGACCATGCCATAGCGGTAGGCGACGGCCATCGGCTGGATGTCGATGTAGAGGCGCTTGTTTGTGGCCCAGGGGTCCTGCTCCAAGGGGTTGATCCAGACGCTGACGATGCCGTTGACGTCCTCTTTGTAGAAGAGGTTGCGGCGATAGGACCGTTCGAGCGTCTTGCGGAGGATGGTGCGCGGTGTTTGCAGGCCGTCGGTGGCGAAGAAGAGCAGCGCCGTCGAGGCCGCGGCGACTGCGGCCCACACGAGCGCGGGCCGGAGTCGCCGTGGGATGGAGTCGGCGGGAAGGGCGAGCATGAGCGCCACGCCCGCGGCGAGGTTCATGACGACGCAGATGAGGAAGCTATGGGCGATGCCGAACCGCGGCAGGAGCAGGAGCCCGGCGACGGCGGAGCCGGCGGCGGCGCCGAGCGTGTTCCAGAGGTAGACCGCCCCCACTCCCCGGCCCACCGCCCGGACATCGCGGGCGCAGAGGCTGGCCGCGATGGGGAAGGACGCCCCGCTCACCAGCGTCAGCGGCGCCAGCAGCAGGAACAGCGCCGGCACCGGGCCGGAGAACCAGGCGGCGGCCGCCGGCAGCGACCGCCAGAGCGGGACGATGGCCCCCACCACCGGGAGCGGGAGCGCGAACGAGACCAGAGCGACGAGGCCGAGGATAATCTGGAGCACGGCGAAGGTCCACCAGCGAGCGCGCCAGCTCGGAAGCCACCGGCGAAGGACCTCCGCCATGGCCGCGCTCCCGACGGCGATGCCGGTCAGGAACGAGAGGAGCATGACGCTGAAGCTGTAGGTGGAGCTGCCGATCAAGAGGACGCCCGTGCGGGTCCAGAGCACCTCATAGCCCAGGATAGTGAAGCCTGTCAGCGCGACCGCTCCCAGGAGAGGCAGGTCCAGGCGAGCTGGGAACTCCTGCTCGGGCGTCGCCGGCGAGGCGGGGTCGGCCTGCGAGGCGGCCGGCTTCGAGGGCCGGGCGGCGCGGGCCAGCAGGAGCGCGCCGCCGGCGGCGACCAGGTTGAGCGCGACCGCGATGAGAGTCGTCCTGATCTCCCCGATCCGGCCGATGAGGAAGAAGCCGGCGGCGCCGGCCCCGAGGACGGCGCCGACGGTATTGACCGCGTAGAGGCCGCCGACCCGGTGGCCGAGCTCGCGGGATCGCTGGACGAGGAACTTGGTGAGAACGGGCAGGGTGCCGCCCATGAGGGTTGTGGGCAGCAGCAGCGCGAGGAAGGCGAAGGCCGCCCGCACGATGTGGGTGAGCGCGAGGGCATTGTCGAGTCCGCGGGCGGCGGCGGCGAAGAGCTCTACGGCGACCCCGAGCAACCCCGGCAGCAGGAGCGCCCAGAGGGCGATGCCCGCTTCCAGGGCGGCATAGACTCGGAGGGGGCTGCCGCGCCGGTCGATGCGGCGGCCGAAGTACCAGCCGCCGAGGGCGAGCCCGAGCATGAAGGTGGCGAGGACGATGGTGTAGGCGAGGACGGTGGCGCCGAGGATGCGCAGAAGCATGCGCATCCAGACGACCTCGTACATGAGGCCGGCGGCGCCGGAGACGAGAAAGAGCGAGTAGATCAGCGATCTCACGAGGCGAATCCCTTCAGTATGGTATACGGCGTGACGCGGGCCCGGGATCCGGATGGGGTGAAGGTCATGAGGGCGCTTCGCTCTCGGGTCTGAGCACCTTCCACATGACGAGGCCGTTCTCGCCGGTGTCGCCGTAGTAGCCGCGGAGCACTCCCGTCTGCTGGAAGCCCAAGGCGCGATACATGGAGATGGCGGCGAGGTTCTGCTCTCTGACCTCGAGCGTGACTCTCGCCGCGCCGCGTTGGCGTGCGTGCTCCATGAGGAGGCGGAGGAGATGGGAGCCGAGCCCTCGTCGACGGCAGCCGGGGTGGACGGCGAGGGTGGTGATGTGGGCCTCGTCGACCACGACCCACATGCCGATGTATCCTACGAGCCGGCCCTCGCGGCGGGCGACGAAGTAGTAGGAGTTGTGGTTGCGCAGCTCTCGCTCGTAGGAGTCCCTGCTCCAGGCGGAGGGAAAGGAGTGGCGCTCGATGACGATCACTTCGTCGAGGTCGGCGGGCGCCATGGGGGCGACGGCGATATCGCCGAGCCAGATTGTCTTATCGGAGCCCGAGGTCAATGTCGAAGTGCTCCTCGGCATAGGACTTGCGAAGGTAGAGGGGGCGGAGGGAGGCGAGGTCGTCCGGCCCGTCTGATTCGCAGCGAAGGCGGCCGAGCTGGGCGACGGCGAGAGCGTGGGGGAAGATGGCTTCTGAATGGAGGGTGCAGGAGCCGGGGACGGCCTTCGCCACGCTATCCGCCTGGTCGGGGTCGAGCTGCCCGAAGATGGTGGCGGGTTCGCCGCGGCGGGCGAGCTGGGCGACCAGGCGCTTGGGCTCGGCGACGAACTCGGGCTCGATCTGCTCCAGGGCGTCGGGGCCGGCGCGGTAGACGGCGGCGTAGAGGTCGCCGCGCCTGGCGTCGAAGGCCGGGCAGAGGAGGCCCTGGAATCGCTGTCTCTCCTGCCAGGCGGCGGCGGCGAGGGAAGAGACGCCGACCAGGGGCAGGTCGTGGGCGAGGGCGAAGGCCTTGGCGGTGGCGAGCCCGATGCGAAGGGAGGTGAAGGAGCCCGGGCCGAGCCCCACGGCGATGAGGTCGAGTTGGCCGAAGGCGGCCCCATTTCGGGCGAGCAGGTCGGCGACTTCCGGGGCTAGGCGGCGGCAGAGATGGCCGGCGGCCTCCGCCTGCCAGGCGGCGATCTCCCGGTCGTCTTCGACGAGGGATGCGCTCGCCATTTCGGTTGCCGTCTCAAGGGCGAGAACGAGCATCTGCTTCCTCTGCGAGGCCGGCGACGATTCGCGCGCTCCGGTCGCCGAGGGGGCGGAAGCGAAGCCGGCGCGAATCGGGGCTTTCGTCGTCGAAGGCGATGCTCACTTCGAGCGCGCCCCGGCGGAGCGGCTCGGGGAGGCGCTCCGCCCATTCTACGGCGACGACGGCGGGGGCGGCGAGCACCTCCTCGATGCCGGCCTCGGTGAGATCGTCGGGGCCGAGCCGGTAGAGATCCAGATGGTAGAACAGCAGACGCCCGCGGTGCTCGTGGACGAGGGTGAAGCTGGGGCTGGTCACGAGATCGGACACGCCGAGGCCGGAGGCGAGCCCCTGAATGAAAGTGGTTTTGCCGGCTCCGAGGTCGCCGTAGAGGCAGATGAGGTCGCCGGGGGAGAGGTGGGCGGCGAGGCCGGCGCCGATGGCGCGGGTTTGGTCGGCCGAGCGTGAGATGCGCAGAAGCTGGTTGTGAGGAGACTGTTCCAAGGTCAATACGCCCGCAAGAACCATCCGTGATGTGGTATAAGCAGCGCAGAGTCGACGTCAGTTCCGGGCAGGGGGCGGCATGGCCTTCGGCCCCGGACGATATGCCGGATTATACTTTTGGTCGGCGCGACCTGTCAAAGGTCGCGCGCCGAGAGGCACCGGCCCAGAGGAGGAGTTTCATGAGGACAGGTCTGCGAAGCATTGCCCTGATGGTTGTTGCGCTGTCGATCGGATTGACGGCGGTTGCGTGGGCAGCGCCGGAGGAGGGCTCTGACAAGGCGGCGGTGGCCGAGGTGCAGGCCGATCCGACGCTGGAGATGGGGGTGACCGAGAACGCGAAGGGCACGGTCTACTTCTACGATGAGCGAAGGCCCGAGGTGTGGGCGACGATGGGCACCCGGAACGGGCTTCGGCCGCAGGCGGTGGTGGCGATCGTGCGAAGGGGCGAGATCGTGGCCGAGGGGTTCGTCAAAGATGTGAGCGCTTCGGATTGCGTCGTCTATCCGGCTCCCGGGACTCCAGCGGGTCAGATCCTGCTGGGCGACGACGTGCGGGTTCTGGTGAACGGTCCGCGGGAGGCGATGGAGGCGAAGATTCGACGCGAGCACGGCGATCAGAAGCTCGGCACCTTCGCCGCCTATGCTCTTCTGTTCGGGTGCATCTGGGCGCAGAGATACTGAGCATTCCTGCCTGATTCAGAGTTACCTATGAGCCGGGCGAGAGCGATCTCGCCCGGCTTTTGCGCGGCCGTTCGGGGGATCCGAGCTGGCCGCAGGCGCCGAGGACTTCGGCGCCGCGGGAGCGGCGGACGATCGCCTCCAGGCCGTGGCGCTTGAGGAAGGCGGCGAAGCGGAAGGCGGGGTCGGGCTCGGCGCGGCCGCCCTCCTCTATGGGGTTGCGGGGGATGAGGTTGACCATGGAGGGGAGCCCGCGGAGGAGCCGGGCGAGCTCCCGCGCCTGCTCGGGGGTGTCGTTGGCGCCGGGGACGACGACGTACTCGAAGGCGATCTTGCGGCCGGTCTCCCGGGCGAAGAAGCGGGCGGCGGCCATGAGTTCGGCGATGTTATGCTTGCGGTTGATGGGGACGAGCCGGTCGCGGACGTCGTCGGTGGCGGCGTGGAGGGAGATGGCAAGCGCGACCTGGATCCCTTCGCCGGCAAGGCGGCGGATCTCGTTGGGGAGGCCGCAGGTGGAGAGGGCGATGTGGCGGGCGCCGATGGCGAGGCCGTGCTCGGAGTTGAGGATGCGAACGGCCTTGACGACGGCGGCGTAGTTGGCGAGGGGCTCGCCCATGCCCATGAAGACGATGTTGCTGAGGCGGGTGGGGCGGATCGACTTCTGGACCCGGACGACCTGCTCGACGATCTCTCCGGGGCGCAAGCTGCGCCTGAGCCCCTGGCGTCCGGTGGCGCAGAAGGCGCAGGCAAAGGCGCAGCCGATCTGGCTGGAGAGGCAGATGGTGGTGCGGCTGCGGTGGGGGATGAGGACGGTTTCGATGGTGTGGCCATCGGCCGTCTGGAAGCCGAACTTGGCGGCGCGGTCCGGGGCCGTCTCCTGGTGGCTGAGGCTGAGCGTGCCGGGGCGGGCGAGGGCGGCGAGGCGGGAGCGGAGGCGGCGGGGGAGGTCGGTCATCTCCTCGAAGGCGGCGCCGCTGTGGAGCCAGGAGAAGACCTGGCGGGCGCGATAGGGGGGCTCGCCGAGGGCCTGGAGGAAGACCTCGAGGTCGCTCGGGAGCATCCCGAGGAGATCGACGGTATCGCCGGCTGTGTTCATAGTCCTCTCGGAGGAACACCAGAGGGGCCCGCGGGTGCGGGCCCCTGGTTGGTTGATGGTGAAAGCGGCCTGGGCTAGATTTCGCCGCTTTCGATGACGGTGCAGGTGATGGTGCGGGCGACGCTGCTGAGCCCCTGGATCTTCGCCACGACGAGCTGGGCGATGGACTTGAAGTCGGGGGCCTCCACGTGGACGATGACGTCGAACGGCCCGGTCACGGCATAGCTCGACCGCACGCCCTTGATCTTTGCCACCTGGCGGGTGAGGGTGAGCGCCTTGCCTGCTTGCGCCTCCAGAAGAACGAATGCCTCGACTCCCTTCTCCGACTTGGCATTGCCATGGGCCATCGAGCCCGCCTCCCTTCCGGCGTCCGGGGGGCTTTCGAACGTCTACGCCCCGGGATCGCCACCTCGTTCGCGACCTTCTTAGTCGAGTTCAGCGCCGGCAGCGCGGCAACCTTCAGCGAATGGGCGATACGACTGACGAGGGGCGGCGGCTTGTGCCCTTTTGGGCCACGCCCGGAGGCGGCGGGTCCGGGGGAAGAGCGGGGCCCAGGCGATTTGGCCTGGGCCCCGGCAGGTTTGGTTGCGTGTAGAAGCTGAGGCGGGGTCAGGAGCCGCCGGCGCGGGCCTGTGCCGGGGCCTCGGACTCGCCGGCGAGCTCGTGCTCGCCCTTGCGCTTGCTGAAGGCGACTGCGGCGACGAGGCAGCCGAGACAGACCAACACGATGATGGTGCGAACGGCGGTGCTGATGTCGGCGAGGGCCACCGCGGGAATCGCCAGAATCGCCACCAGGTTCATCACCTTGATGAGCGGGTTGAGGGCGGGGCCGGCGGTGTCCTTGAGGGGGTCGCCGACGGTGTCGCCGATGACGGCGGACTTGTGGAACTCGGTGCCCTTGCCGCCGAGCATGCCGTCCTCGATCTTCTTCTTGGCGTTGTCCCAGGCGCCGCCGGTGTTGGACTGGAAGACGGCCATGAGCTGTCCGGTGAG
>Ga0307377_10003239_pt1 | contig 18557 bp, 17 predicted proteins | sample TR3MG_FD_202535 | JGI IMG/M metagenome (GOLD analysis project Ga0307377, IMG submission 202535) | Soil microbial communities from Risofladan, Vaasa, Finland - TR-3 | ecosystem: Environmental > Terrestrial > Soil > Coastal area > Acid sulfate soil | place: Finland: Risofladan, Vaasa | collected... | reverse complement strand
AAAGCCGGGGCTGGAATTCTAAATCAAAATTAACCGCAGATGAACGCAGATGAACGCAGATAAATGGTTATTATGGCTTAAAATTCAATAAAAACCAATAAATATGAGTTAACTAAAAAATATTTAGAAAATCGGGTTTACCTGTAAATTAAATAACTTTATAATTATATTTCTTCGGCAGCCCTTCCCTTCAAACACCCAACCAAGTCAGGAAAAACAGGAAATTATACTGCTGGACCAGGCGCCACATGCCCAGGACAATGAAGCTGACCGGCAACACCAGCGCTGCGGCATTATGTGGGGAGAAGGGGCACATTTTCATAAACGGGAGGACAGGAAAGAGGCTGACTCTGCGGCATTTTGAGAAGATGATCGACAAGTGGGCCCGGCTGCTGAATATCCAGAGACGACAGTCCATCAAGCCCAGCGGCAGGGAGTATCATTTGATCACGTTAATGGGACTAAGGGGGGCAGGAGAGAGGCACCATGATCTGCAGTGGCGGCTGAGGTGTCTGCGAAGGCTGTGCTATAAAAGTACGGAGCGGGCGTAGGCATCAGTGCAGGAGGAATGGCGGTTGGTTATGTGGAGGAATAGGGGTGGCAGGGAGTGAAAAAATAGATGGGGGCTAGAATCATCATGATAAAACTTAATGTAGTAGAAAAATAATTGATATTAAATGATGAGCGCCATGAATGAAATCATATTTTTAATAGAGAATGAGCGAATTCATAAGGACAGATAATTTCAATATATCATTCCAAACGATTGTGTTTTTATGGATAATAAAAGAATAATATTTGCAATCAAAATCAGCGACATAGATATTTCTGATTTTGAGATTAACGAAATCGATGTTGAAAGTGATTCATTTAAAGAAGCATTCTACAATAATTTTATTAAAAAATATGGGGAATTCAATGGAAATATTACAATTAACATTCACGAGGATACTCTTTTTGTAGAATGGGTTCCTGATGAGATAAATGAAGAACTTGACATAGAATTTGAGACAGCGATCAGTATGTTATTTAATGGCAATGTAAAACAAGCCATGGAAATGTTAGATGTTTTGTCAATTCAATCGCCAAATGATCCTAATATATTATACAATCTTGGCATGTGTTATAGTGATATTGGAAATCTTGATAAGGCTATTGATCTACTAACTCGTTGTGTAAAATTGGTTCCTTTTTACTCCAATGCTTATGTGGCGCTTGGCGTAGCTTATGCAAGAAAAGGAATGCTGGAAGAGTCAGAATTCAATTTCATTAATGCTATAGAATTGGATAAAAATAACTCATTCGCGTATAGAAATCTTGGTGCTATTTTTGGAAAAGTTGGCAATTACATTAATTCAGTGAAGTTCACCAAGCTTGCTTATGAAATTGACCCTGAAGACCCCAATACCTTATATGGGCTTGGACTTGCTTATCAAAATTTAGGTGACCTGGATAATGCTACAAATTATTATGAAAAACTCATTAATATCGGTGGCCCAGAAGAGTTAATCTTACTTGCGAAAGATGGATTGAAGGCAATAACCGAAGGTGACGTGCAAGAAGAAGGAATTCGAACAGATGCCATTTTCTATTGTTTATCTGCATTGCAGAAATTTGAAACCATGAGTGTAGATAACATTCAAAAAATTGCTTTTGAAATAGGGTTATTGGGAACTAAAGGGATTGATATAGACAATCCAGAACAAACATACACACTTGAAACCATGCCTGGAGAATTCTCGGGTTTTCAACTGATAAGTTATATGTATGTCGGTTTCAAGATAATTGATCCTACATTGGATACTGGAGTAGACCTTTCGAAAGAATATAATTTTGCGAAGAAATTATTTCAAAATGGAGATTTCTAATGGAATTAAAATTACTGAAATCTACACAGGATATTCTTGATCTTGTATCGGAAATGACAAACAAACCATTTGAATTTATACACAATCCCGATTTAAATACATTAGCAGCAGTCAAAATGGCCCGGCAAAATATGCCTTCACATTACATTTATTATAAAGAAAAAAGAGCAGCAGTATTAGACCACCTGATAGCTCATGAATGTGGGCACATATATAGAATGGAACTGGTAAAAATTAGTGATAGGAAGGTTCCGGCATCTAATCTACAGAATAAACATTTTGCTTTAAATCAGATTGAAGATGATTTAGAAAAAATGTCACAGAATTTTTCAGTGAATCAGTTATCACAGCTTTCAAATATTTGGTTTGATGGTATAATTAGGCTGGTAACTAACATACCTGTAGATATGAGAATTGAAACATGGATATTTAATGAATATCCTGAGCTTAGAAAAACACAAAAGAAATCAATCGATTTACAAATGAGGGACAATATACAAGTTCTTTCCAAAAGAATTGAAAGCCTCACTCCGGATAAAATTTATTACTGCAATAATGTGATGAATTTTGCATTTGCGAAATTTATGGAATCTTTAATTGGAAAAAAATATACAACTCAATATAAACATAGTAAGTATGCTGACCTTGGAAATAAACTTGCAGACCTTGTGATTACTACTGAAGATATGGGTTATAAGCAAGATATTGAAATAATTGACAAATGGACTGAAATGCTGGACCTTCAAGGTTGGTTTTACTGGACCGATTTTGAAAATCTACCAGCTGATTACTTACAAAATTAATAAATACCGTTGAAAATAAATACATATCAAGTGCTGTCATTTCGTGGTATTAAGGGATTTTACGTATATTTTATGGATAAGGTATAGAGAGAATCTTCAAATCGAGGATTAAGAAATCTTATTAAGTGTTAAATCTTAGTTATTGATATGCCAAAGAATGAAGAACTGCACCGGTTGTTTTTGAAAACATACCATGAATTTTTTGATGTTAAAGTTGAACATAATATTACACTCTATGTTTGCAAATTGTGCCATGGCGAATATTCTGCTTATAACACCTGGACAGCAGTCAAACACTATATTAATAAACATGAAGACGAAAATACCGGAATCTCAAAAACTGCTATGCCCAGAAATGGGGTATTGCACCAGTTGTTTTTGAAAACATACCATGAATATTTTGATGTTAAAGTTGAACATAATATTACACTCTATGTCTGCAAATTGTGCCATGACGAATATTCTACTTATAACACCTGGACAGCAGTCAAACACTATATCAATAAACATGAACATGAGAATACTGGAATCTCAAAAATTGCTGATAGAAAAAGACATCCTTTGAAACCATGGGAAGATTCTGAATCTCTTTTTTGTGATACAGAATTTCTAAAAGAATTGTGTGGAAAAGAACCTGAAAAAGGAGACGAATGCAGAGGATAATTAATAAGTAAATTAAAATTTTTCTTATTTGCTAATTTCATTTCCCTGTATTATTCTGGGATTTATCATAGCAGTCACCATGTAATGATTTTCTTCCCCTGTTGCACGCACCCACCCGCTCGTCCTCTGCGCTGCTGACCGGGTGTGGATGCTGCTATTCAACCGCTCCTGCCACCACACCCCGCCAGAACGGTAGGGTGGCAGACAAACTTGTTGATTCATGTTGCCTGGGTCCGCAGAGTCAGGAATGTGGAATAGGTTGCCGACTATGAATGTGATATTTGTCGGCACAGGAGAGCAGCTTCATGTCCCGGTCTGCATTTTTGATAAAGTCAATGGTATGTGCTTTGCGCTCATTCCAGGTCTTACTTTTGCCCCCGTCCGCATGTATCAGTTCTTCCGGCTCGGAAGCCCCATCTACCAGGGTCGCCACCTCATCACCGAACTCATGTCTGATATCGGACAGTGTGTAATCCTCATCTTCTACAACATCAAGCCCGGCGGCAAGCAATACCATCTGAACACGTTAATGGGACTGAGGGAGGCAGGAGAGATGCACCATGATCTGCAGTGGCGGCTGACGTGTCTGCGAAGGCGGCTGGGCACAGCAAGGAGACGAAGGCAAGGTTATTATAAGAAGGTAAGTTATGAGGAGGCGCAGGAGTCGTTTGGGAGGCATCATCCGGCGTTTGTGGAGGGGTGGTGGGAAAGATTTGTGCGATTTTACGATTTTACTTCCAAGAGTAACCCACAACTTTAATTAACAATAATATAATTTTATATAGTTCCACTTTATTTATTAAGTGGTGAATTTTAATATGAAGGCCTCGAATTTTGACGAGAATAAATATCATGATCTTGTAGAAAAATTTGGAAAATGTCGTAAGAATGTGAATCATTATGAAATCTATGAAAAATTAAAGCGAGTTAAGCCTAACCATGAGATTCCTTATGATTTAGAATATCATCTAAAAAAATATTGTAAGACTAATCCAAGTAGTACATGGGGAAGATGTGTAAATCCAGCAAAACTTATATGGGAACTTTTATTCAATCCCTGAATTGAAAATGTTTTTCTAAAATGATAGAGGAGTAAGTTCATAGTTATAGATAATTTAATTAAAGTCTGAAAAAAAAGCCAAAAAATATAATGAGTTTATTTTCTAGATGCATACATCTATCATACAAAGTTGAACTTAACAAATACTTCATCAATTTGAAAATACTTTAACCATGTGATCTCATTGTGAAGCATTTTCACGTATTTATGCACTTCAATTTTCCTCTAAGTCACTTTGTCAAGCAGTGATTCACAACATACTATCCCCGTACAATGCTGCACCAAGTGCATTGACTATCTGTGGTTCGGGTGGCAGAAGTATTTCACAATCGAGGATATCAGACAGTGCTGCCACAATACCACCGTTTTTTACAACACCTCCAATCAGCACAACCGAACTGCATTCAGGTATCATGTGCGATATCCGGCGTGCAAAGGAATTGTGCATTCCTGCCACCACATCTGCTATATTGTCCTCATTCACCATGCATGAGATCATCTCAGAGAGCGCGAAGATGCCACAGGTCTGGTTCAGAATTGCAGGGTTTTTAGCCGTTGCATGCAGTGTCCCGAGCTGTTCCACATCAATGTCGAAATACTTCGCTATGAACTCAAGAAATGCACCGGTTCCTGCACTGCATTTATCATTTAACTGAAAACTATTGTAACGCATATCTATTATCTTGGTATCCTGCCCGCCGATATCCACCACCACGTCAGCATCAGGATAATAGTGGCGTACACCGTATATGGCTGCTGTTATCTCTGTTATGTTACAATAATTTGGAATCTTCTTGCGGAAGTATCCTGTAGCGCAGATTAAATCTCCGTCATGTGCTCCATCTACATTGCCGGGGACGTTATCGGAGATATTACTGGAAGTTTTACCTTCCTTCATAAAAATATCGAGAAGCTCCCTCCAATGACGGCTGTTTATGACCTTGTGGTCAGATATCTCATCACCGTCCATCATGACTAGCTTTGCCGTGCGGCTTCCTACATCAAGTCCTATCAATGCCTTTCCCCCTAAGCATTTCTGAGAACGCCTCCAGACGCAGCTTTACCTGCTCAGGAGTGGCTGATGGGAGGTCACCCTGTATTGTCAGGAAAGGTTTATCGATCTCATTGCGCATGATGTCATCTTCAAGGTTGTGATGGCATGAATGCTGCGTATAATGGATAACCCCATCAATGTCACGCATTGCAAGCTCTTTTTTCAAAAATTCAAGCCTGAACCTGAGACTGCGGGAAAATGTGTAAGTGGCATAATTTTCTGCTAGTTCGTCCATGCTATTTCCGCAGATTCGCACAAACTCATACGGGAGCTCGTCATATACAATATGCAGGCCGAATGATGCAGCGATATCATGGAAGTCATGGTATATGGGCGGAAGCCCGATGAGTGCTATCCTGCTTGTGTATTCGACAATCTGTGATGTGCAGGACACTTCCATGAGACTTTTTGCGAATGCATCCACATCGCCCTGAAGGTCGCTGCATGATATGAGTTTTCCAAAGCATGTCGCAGCAGATATCTCATCATTCACGCGCATCCGGTCAAGTTCAAGTGCCTGTTTTTTGATATCTTCGATGCGCGAGAATACGGATTTATCCTGAAGTCCTCCCAGAAAGGTACACAGGGAGTGCAGTTCATCTTTCATCATGGCAGTATTGCCGTTGAAAGGATAGAAAAAATAGGATGTGGGGATGCCGCTGAATGATACCCTCTCACCGTCGTTGAGTGCATTGCTGCAATCTCCGCCTGCTACCACAACGAGCCTATCGATATCCACCTTACGGGCAAGTATGGTGTCCCGCCAGATGGCGCACCAGGCGCAGAGTTTGTTTCTGGGTTGCAGGGTGGAGAGTGGGACAAAATTGTTCACATCTACAGGTATTTTGTTACAACCGTAGACATGCGTGATCGGTTAAGGAATCTAAAAGGCTTACTGTTTCTGTTTTTTAAATATTTCAATTGCCCCAGTCTGGTCAAGAGTTATTTGCAACAATTTAAATATATTTGAATAGATATCTCCTTCATTCGGAGGGGTCTGAATGTCGAAAAAGAGAAATCAATCAGAAAAACCAACCATAATAGAAGAAGAGCTCAATACCATTTTTTCTGCAGAATTCCTTGAAAAAACCGCTAAAGAAACTGGTTTCATCATACGAAATCGAATAATAAATCCTTTAGTGATGTTTTGGACACTAACTTTTGGGTTTGGAGTGCAACACGATAGATCATTTGCAGGTTTGCATCGTCTTTATGAAAATAAGGCTAAAATCAAACTCAGTAGAAGCAGTTTTCAAGATCGTTTTACACCTAAACTTGTGAAATTTGTTCATGCATGTGTCTTACATGGCATGGAAAACATTATGCAAACACCTAATCTAAAATTGAAAGATAAACTGGCCAGTTTTAAAGACCTCTTAACTCAGGACAGCACAATCATTCGATTAAATAAAAAATTGGCTGATAAATGGCCAGCCGCAAGAACCAAAAAGGTAGCCGCCGGTGTTAAGGTAAGTCTTCTTATTAGTGCTGTAGCTGATGGACCAAAAAGAATAGCAATATATGGAGAGCGCATCAGTGAAGTGAAAACACTTCGAATAGGCCCATGGGTGAAGGATCGTATATTGCTAATAGACCTTGGGTTTTATAAACACAATACATTCGCTCGTATTGATGAAAATGGTGGATTCTTTATCAGCAGGCTGAAAAATGGAGTTAACCCACTAATTATTAAAACTAACAGTGTATGCCGTGGACGTTCTATAGATATTGAAGGAATGAGACTAAAAGAGATTTTAGATAAACTCAAGAGGCAAGTTATTGATGTTGAAGTGGAAATCGTGTTCAAACGTAGAAAATATAATGGAAAGCAAAGTAAAGATGTTAAATGCTTCCGATTGATTGCGATTTATAATGTAGAAGATGAAAAATATCATGTATATATCACAAATATTCCCGCTGATAGACTTGATACTGAGGATATAGCAGTGTTATATTCGGCAAGATGGGAAATAGAACTGATTTTTAAAGAACTTAAGAGTAGATATGGGATTGATAACCTAACAACATCGAATCCACATGCGGTAGAAGCTCTTTTGTGGGTGGGCATATTAACGTTAATAGTATCAAGACGTGTATATCATCTGGTTTATTCGGCTAATTTAGAAAAGGCACCAAGATATACTCACTTAAGATGGGCGACGATATTCGCAGAAAAATCACTGGAGCTTTTGGGTAACATTCTCGATTATGCAGGAATTGATACAGAACCTATGGATATATTTGAACTTTTTCAAAGTCAAGCGCTTGATCCCAATGTTAATCGGAAGAGATTAATGGATATATGGAGGGCTTAACCGATCACCAATGCAACCGTAGATGATTTCAGGTGGGACGAGTGCGGTGATGGCGATTTTTTCCATTATTTTGATTCTCCGCCACCATGTTTACTTCTTCGTGGTCTTACTTGAATCATGTTTACACTTTCGTTTTCATCATCAACCATCACCGCTTCACCATTACCTTTGATGTTACGAATGTACGTTTTTAATTCCCCCCCCATGTAGTCTTGACTCAATTTATTCAATGAATCTATGTCTTCTTTTGTTGTTATTTTATGGGATAAGATAATATCACATTGGGAAAGCACCTCATGGTCAATTGCTGAGGGTTGTTGAGATGCCACTACTAAAGATAAGCCTGGTTGTCTTCCTTCTTTTACCCATCTTATCAGCAATTCTTTCGATAATGTAGATTTTCCAGAAGGTGCAAATTGATGTGCTTCATCGATCATTAGCCATACACGAGGAGTATCACTGCTCAATCCTAATTCTTCTCTACGCCTTGCACTAACTCTTTTAGTAAAAAGATCTCTACAAAACATAGACACGACTAAATTTCTGATGCCATAACGTCCAGGATCAAGCACACTTAGATCAACAATGTTGACATAATTTGTATCAAGCGCATCCCAAGTGTAAGTATATGTAGTACCAAATAAATCCCATTCTTTCGTCATTTCAAGTCGATTTAGTAAGGCCTCTCGAGTTTTATCATTACCTTTTGGATCAGTATTTATTGATTCAATTATGTCATCTATAAAAAAATCATTTTTATATTGCTTTCTTAGTGCTTGTACAGCCCTATACAACATGATACCCATCATTTCATTTATGCTTAAATTAAATAAATCACACCAGCCCTCTGGCGATATATCGGAAGGATTTAAACGAATTGACTGAAATTGGACACCACGCTGTTTCATTAATTCAATTACATCTTTCCCGTATCTTTGTTCTGGGTCACCTGGGACTAATAATTTAACCTTTAATCCATTTGCTGATAACCCCCAGTCCCACAAAACTTTTTCTTGATCTATATTTGGGTTACACATTGTCCAATATATGCCCATAGGATCAATGATTAAACACAAAACGTCTTTTAAGTTAGCTTGTAATTCCTCCGCTATATTTCCTAAAGTATAGCTTTTTCCACTGCCTCGTTTGCCACAAATAAGAATTGCTCTTGATTTATTTGCATCAATGAAAATATCTTCGTGTGCTTTCTTATCTCTTCCGATAAAAAGATTCATTATTAAACCTCGTATTCTATAAATGGAACTATTGACTCTTCAAATGAAATTCCACCATGTACGCCCAACTCATTTGATTTAAAATTTCTCAACATATATGGATAATCCATCAGTGTATAATTATCACCGTGTGACTCTACGATTTTTGAATGTGCTGCTTTATAGAATCCTTTGGAATATCTTGGACTTTCTCTCCCAGATTCAATTATTTTAAAATCATGTTTATCATCTTTCCAAAGCAAACCATGATCTGATGTCACAAAAATGTTTGTTGTTAATCCTTTAGATTTTAAAACGTGTTTTAATTTTAAAATATCATCAAATATTTGTTCAATCAGCATATCTTGCGATGGTTTTTCACGCATGCCATGTGCATATGAATCCAATCCAGCTCTAATAATCTGTAAATATGTAAAGGGTTGCAAAACAGTCGATTCAAGATATTGCAGTATATCATTAAAATATTCGACTTTGATCATATTTTCGGCAAAACCCCTGTATAATATATCTGTTAGTTCATTATTTTGCCTATTCCAATACGTAAAACCGAGCCTTTTTTTATATCCTTTATTGTATAGTTTCGTCATAAGCGGAACATCATCACTACCGTAAATCACATTTCTAAAGCCAATCGGTGTAATGGTTGGTCCATTTACCATACATGGCTTCGGATTATATTTTATACAATCAGTATAAGACATACCATCAATCAATATTAGCACCACAATTTCTGCATTAACTTTATTTACAATTTCTTGTGCGATATCTTGTTGTGTTAACATAGATTTCATAATCTCCTCGTATTTAAACAATAAAATATCATTTAGTTTGTTATTAAATGGATTATGTTTTAGTCTAATATGTGGTAATCTGTAATCCGCATCATCAATGATAACATACTTTCCAGATGGCATCGGTTGATATGAATCAAGCATTTTCCAAAAATCATTTTTATTGAATATAATAGTGACGTCATCTAAAAAATATAATGAAATAATATCGTCTAAGGATAGATAGACTGGGATTTTAGCTAAAAGTTTATCTAACTCATGTAGATTCACTCTCTAAACCTCGTAGATATTTGGATTCTTATTTGGTTGTGCTTAAATAGATTTGTAATATGTTTTTCAACATCTTCGATACTATAATCCAAGTCAGTTAGTATCTCCTCCAAACTTACATTTCTTTTTTCATGCATATAATTTAAAATTTGTTTACTTGCTTCATCTTCAACATCAGTTGGTCGATTGATTTCATTTATTTCAATGTTTTTATTTTCAATATTTTCATTCAACTGCACTATTTGATCAACTATTTCATTGAATTGTGTCCCATCTTTGATAATTTCTATATCGATTGTAGATAAATGCCCTTCTGTTTCTTTCAGAATTAATTCAATATCATTCAATAAATCTTCAACGTCTAGCCCTCTTATACGCTGGGCGTGTAGAACATCGTTTTTCATTTTTTCAAGACTGCTATGAAACTCCTCTAATCTCCCTTTCAACGCAGATGCAATTTGTTCATACAAACCCCTGTAAGAATCTTCAATTTCGGTAATTCCAAGTATTGCATTCAGTCTTGCATTAAAACCAATTTTTCTTAGTAATTCATTATATTCTTCTTTCTTTGTGTTAAAAAGAGTTGTCTGCTCCTTCCCCTTTTGATCAAATTTGGTTCGGATATCATTTATCTTATCCATATAAATTTCATTATTTAATAATAAATCATCCCTTTGTTGAGCAAAATCAAGACGGACATTATTAATAAAATTCTCAATATCATCAAAATCTGGCACATTTTCTACTTTTGTATTATATTCCGATATATTCGAATAGACTGTATCTGTTTGGCCTAAAATTTTCAACCATACTTTATATCCAGAAACAAGTTTATTAAATTGCTCTTGTTCCTTCTCAAATTCCTTTATCTGCTTAACGAAGCCTTTACATTTTATATCTAAATGTTTAATGGAATCAATCGAATCATCTTTGTCAATGGACTTAGTTTTCGCCAATTCAATTTTTATTTTTTTCAATCCGCTAATTATTTCAAGGTATTTCTTTGAAAGAGAATTTTTGCGCTCCAATAAATGTTGGACAAAACCCACCATACCATGTGGATTTTCATTCAATTCTCTCGGAAGACCTTGATGAGACATTATATCAATGTTTTTCTCAAGCTGATCAAGTTGGATGATTAATCTATCTTTTACCAATTTTTGCTTATATGAAATTTCGTCATTGAATTTTTTAATATTCCATTGTATGGCAGAGAGGGCTTCATATTCTTCATTTGAGAAATTTATTTCTTCATTAATATTACCCAATTGTTCTTGCATTCCATCATTAAAATTTGAATCGATTTCTTTCAAACATATGCATTGCATTTTAAGTTTCTCGAGAGATTCTAAAAGTTCTTCTGACGATAATACTGCAGAAAATTTCGTATATGTTTTATGTGCCTCATCGAAATCAATCATCTGCCGGAGATATAACAATTGAAGCGCAATATTTACTTCTTCATCTATATATCCCATAGACTTCCCAAGATCAAGCGCGATATCTTCGGATATTTGTTCATTTTTTTCAATGTAGTCAAAGATTTTCGACTCAAGTGGGTGCACCAAAAATTTAATACATGCATCTGTCCCATCGTTTTTCCAAGATGATTCGATTAATGTACCCTGCCAAACAGATAAAAGATTTTCCAATCCGGCATAGGTTTTATCATAGCCAAACATTGAAGCAATATTACTTTTTTTATCACAAACTTTTTCATGCCCTCTCCTCTGAGAAATTTTAACAGAATCTAAGGCCTTCATGTAATTATTATTAATTGCTGCATCCCAATGGTTAGAATGAATAAATGTTTTGTAATCTGGATAGAAAGCTTTACTTACATTATTAAAAACATCTTCTACTAATTTTTTGCCTGTGAATTTTAGGGCATATCCGCAACTATCTTTTAATTCAGAATCAAACATAGATAAAATTGTGTGCTTAACTAATCTATTTTTTAAGTATTCAATATCATCTTTATCATGTTCTTGTACGTCATGTTTTTCCAAGAATTTATCTGTATAACGGATAAGGCTCAATGCCAATAACGGAGTAACTTCTTCGGGGCTAATGAATTCTTGAAGTTTATTTAAATCTGATGGAAGAGCAGCATTACTAGATATTCTTTTATTAATATCCAGAATGAATAAAATTTTATTTGCATCATTTTCAACAATTTTATGTACACCAGGATTTTTCCAATTCAAATAAAATCCAAATCCGAAATCTTCATCGAGATTTACTACAGTACGTTGTTTATCTTCCTTATGTGTAATCGTTATATGTAATTTCCTGTTGGGATATGTTGCATTGAACGTTCCTTTTATTATGCATTCTTCATCACCATAGGATGTAGGAAATATTTTGTTTTGAGTTAGGCCTGCAAAGCCTATTAATCCTCCTTTTTTATCAGGAAAAATATTAGGTAGAATATATTTTATGAAGGCACTTTTAGATTCATATGCACAAATATCCTCTTTGCTATAATAATCTCTGAATTTCTTAATTAATTCATCTGTTGTTGATGTTTCTCCATCTGCTGTTTTCGATAGTTCTGTTAATGTTGGTCCTTCTGCAAGTCTTTTTATAACATCGCCTAACAATGATTTCGATAATTCATCAAAATTGTTTTTTACGCCATATTTCTCTAAGATATCTAATGGGCACCCTTTTGGAAATGCTGCTAAGAGCTTGATTACTTGTTTATCACCGTCTGATTTTACTCTATCTGATGATAGGGAATCCTTTACTACTGAAACTATTTTTTCGTTTGGGCCATCATACACAATCTTACCATCAAGATAATTATCAATTAGGTCTATTGCTGTGTATTTTTTACCAGTATTTTCGTAATATGAAAAAATTAACTTAAAAATATTTATTACACTCCTTGGCCCGTTGCCAAGATCATCTCTTGTAGTTATTTGGCCAATAGAAGTAAGAACGTCATCATCCACCAACTCCGCATAATTAAATTCAAATTTTTCTGCATATTTTCTTATTAAATACTTAGGGAACTCGATATCATAAACATTTTTTAAATTAATTGATAATCCTTCATTTTTCAATCTATGGATAATATCCCCTGCTCGCTCATTTAAAATACTCTCTCTTTTTTCTGGAATAGAAAATATTATACCATATCTTTTATTTGTGATACTCCAAACGAGATTTCTCCAATCAGTCAACATTTCGTTTTCGGACTTTCCTTGTTGCCCAAAATAGTCCTGGAATTCATCCGCAAAAATAATGAGCCCTTTAAACCCTGCTTTTTCAATAATTGTCACACATTCATCTAAAAATTTTACTAGTAATTCTGGTGTGGTATTTATAGTTAACAAACCGTCATTTATTTTATCTTCAATTGATTTTCGTGCATATTCAATTGAAATACCAAATTTATCACTATCCTTTTTTGCTAATTTTTCTAAAGAAATATTTCCATATTTTTCATAAATTCCTTCAATATCTACAACAAAATCAGGAGCTTCTTGTTGTAGCCTATATTTTATCCAGCCGTATGTGGCATCCATTACGTTTGTAAAAGATTTGCATATAAAAGGTGGGATTGCTATTATATTTTTATTTTCGCATGATTCCCATGCATGTATTGCGGTTGTCGTTTTACCATATCCATAAGGTGCAACTAAGTATCCGATAGGTGTTTTTTGCTGTTCGAACTTTTGAATTAGTTTTTTCTCATAATCTTCAGTTTCGCCTAGTGACGTGTGAGTAAAAATATGCTCTTTATATGATGCATCTACTTTTTCAGGAACAGTTATTAAATCATTTGAAGTAAATGTAGAGATACATTCTTTTTTATCCACAATCTTATCTAATGAGTCTATTTTCATATCAATCACCACATGTTAAAAAATTAATTTCCATAAGTTATTAGATTGTATGTTTTTTGGGCTTACACCAATACTGTCTAGATTTTTTTCAATCTTATCTACATCACTATTTTTAAAATCAAGTTTCAAAGAAAATACTTTATCATCTACTTTATTTTTCGTCAGATATATACAAATTTTTATCTTGTTTAATTCCATTATCCTTAAGATTTCTCGATATCCTTCCCTTGAATTGCTTCCATTATCAATAACTACAATATTGCAGTTATCAGTTATTTCGTCTTTGTCAACAAAATATGAAGCATGTCCATTTTTTTGCAGAACCCACCCCAAAAATGTTTTCCCAGTGCCACTATTACCATACACATTGATGAAATTATACACTTTATTATCAATTATTTTATCGAAAACAAATTTTTGTGATTCAGTTAGCCAATCATAACTAGCATTCTTTTTAATATCATTATGTACTGAAATAAAATTCATAGTATATCTACCAATTGTGGTTTTTTGTTTAATCTGATATGTTTGCCCCATCCAATTGATACATTAACATATTCGTAACTATTTTTACATAATTCAAGACATTGATCGAAATATTGAGTATCAAGTACACACAATTTGCATATAATATTCATAACCTCATCATTGATACGGATTAGAGACCCATAATTTATTTTCTTGATGCTAAACAAATAATCAATTGCTAATACAAAAAGTTGTGGTTGGCAGAAACTCCTTGTTTTAAAAGTCTTGTTGCCTTCAATACATTTTGGATCAAGTGAATAAAGCCAATCAATCAATGGAGTAATACTTTGTCCCCTAAATGAAATACCTTTTATATGAAGTTCGTGCTCATGCTCTGTAAGTTCTACTATTTTTAAAGCGAGTTCATTCTTGTCAATATTTTCTACAATTTTGTAATTACATAATTCATCAACAACTGTTTTATATACCCAAGACGAGTTATTTACCCCTGTCAATGAATGTTGCGAATAAAACAAAAAGTGCAAATAATTATTAAATAAAATATTATCGTCATACATAATATTATATAGCGATTGCCCCAACTCAGTAAGGTCGAAATTTTCTGTGGAAATGCCCAATCTCTTGATAAATGCCAATATGTGGGACAAATCTTTCTGGTTACTAATTTCTTTCCCACTTAATAATGCCAAATTTTCAAATTCTTTATTGTTTGAGATATCATTTTCAGCTATAATTTCAATTGATTGAAAAATATACATTGGTGTTACTGTTGTATCTATGTGGAATGGATCTGTCTTGCCACTCACGATATTTCACATCCACTGTAATGATTCTGTACCATATTTTTGGAAAAATAATTGTCTAAATGACAATCGTTATGTCCATTGTTCAATAATTCACAAGTGTCACTTATAGATAATAAATTATGCAATACGCGATACATTTCACTCGATTGTAATTTTTTAAAATCATCGCAAAAGAAACACGAATGATTTGACTCGTGTTTTATTTTTGCGAAATTGTCCCTTGACAAAATTTTTCCTCTTTTCTCTGAGGTATTGTGTGTTATATTGTGGGTACTATGAAAAGGAAAAACCACATCTCCAAATCCTGCTGCTCGTTTCCAGCCAGCACTATCAAAGCTCGTAAATCCGGCTTCATACAATTTCGGCATGCTTTTTGTGCCACCTACTCCAAAAGCATGAACTTCTAATGAATAATCTTCTACAATTTTCATCATATATTCCACAATTTCCATAGACTTATTCGTTATTATATTTATGCCGTTATTTGCTCCAGATGTTCCAAAACTACCAAACCCTATCCGTGTAACATTCAAGTCTGCATATGAGTCAATACATCTCAAAATTTGCTCTTTTGTATGTCCTTGGACTACTGGGATACATTTTTTTTGTAAGTGGCTATCTAACTGATTATAGAAAAGGTTAGCGTTAGTTATTGTATCCCTTATTTTGTACTCAACAATCTTATCTGAATCTGATGAAGTTGGAGGACTATCTGGCAATACATAATAATCACCCCATTTATTATTTGAATAGAATTCACTTAATTTTATGAAAAGTTCCTTGGAATCAATCTTTCCTTGTTGTACGAAAAATCCACCCGAATCAAACATTACATTGTATTTATCCTTTTTTTTTAATAATCGGAAAATATTAGTCGTAGTTTCACTTACCATTATAGGAGTATACAGTATATTTTTTATTGCCTTGCGCCTAGGTTCATATTTTTCTAAATTACTACATATATTTTTAATGGTGCCAGGATTGAATGTCATTGAAGCAAAAAAATCCATCAAATCACCAATATGAATATAAAAAAGGCATTGGTTTTTATCCATTTAATCAGTTTATCCGTTTTATCAAAAAAAAATATCACATTCATCATCCTAACAATTATAAACCCATGTTATTAGTTTTTTACCATTTTTAGTATATGTACGTGTCGTTTTAATTGTAAATCCTGCTTTAAAATAAAATCCATGTGCTATACCATCAACGGGGCATTTCAATAATATTATTTTCTTATCGCATGATTTTACTTCATTGACTAAATAATTAAACAATATTTTCCCCTGCCCTCTCCCTCTATAATTTTTATCTACACAGATTTCATACAACGTCGTTTGTTCGTCCTTACGATGATGATAATTGATAAAACCTGTAATTTTGCTATTATATTTTGAAACTAATAACGTACCTTTGTTTATAGAATCAATTAAAGCCCCTCTCATAACAAATCCAATGTATTCACGATTTGCATCTGCAATATGTTTGATTTCTGTTAAATCTTCAAATTTAGCTTTAATTACTACAATTTTATTAATAATTATACCTCTTTGATGATAATATTAAATAAACTCTAGATGGGACACCACGCTGAGAGCTTGTTTTTGATATGCAATGTTGATATTGTAAAACAATGTGTAATGATATATGAATGACACGTAAATTTATCGTTTCGGCTTAACTTGACTTCATTAAATCCTATCTTTCCCTTCTAATTGATTTGTAAATCTAAATAATTCTATCCCAGTTATTTTTAGTTACATCGATGTAATTTTCGTTACAATATATATTTTTCAAGATATTTTTAGCCTTGTCAAATCTCAAAAGTGTTCACCGAAGTATAACCGATGCACTACTAATGAGGAACCGAATAAGTACCGAAAACATACCGAACCCAAAAACCATGTTCCTTAACAAATTCCTAAAAAACCCCACCCCATCAATCCACCCCCCAGCCGGTCTGATCACCGACATCACCGACCTGGATGAGTTCAAACAAAGACTGGGCATAAGATCCAGAGCAAAAACCCTCTCAGACCTCATCAAGTACCTGGACACCCTCCCTGAACAGTCCTGGAACGTGAACAAAACCTTCCGTTCAAACTCAGGCAAGATCCGGACTGTCGGCATCTATGACAGCTTCCCCACCTATGAAGATGCCACAGAACTCTTCGAACAATTCGGCGGCGGTAAGTACACCATCCTGTGCATCTCACCCAAACGGATGAAAGTAGGGTACTATGAATTCGAAGGCGAAGACAAGTATCCATCCTGCGAAACGACAGTGAGATGCCTGTCATCCAGCAGCAGGGTGTGGACCTGAAAGAGCATTTCGACAGGATCGAGGAGCTCAAGGAAGAGATCCACAAACGGGATATGCAAATCATAGAGGAGCGGTTCAATAGGTCCTGGCAACGACAAAATGGCATAAAAACCAGTATTTATAATTCATTCAATGCATGTTGTGGTATAGGGGAGGCACTTTTCGATTTAATCGGTGGTCTGTGGGATGTGAAATTAGATGTTATGCAGGTAAGTGCCGGAGCCACCTGAAATATATTTTTAAGGTTATTTAACTAAATAAGCCGCTGCTGCCATAAAATCTGCATTCATCCGCGTTCATCTGCGGTTACTAATAAACTTATTCCAGCCCCAATCCTTCTTCGGCTCACCTGCCGCCCCTCTTTCCTTCACTCTGCCTGGGTGCCGGTCCTGATTTGCTCCGCCTGCCCTTGTCGTGTGTGGGCTAGCAGGCGCTTTTTGATTATTCCGGCGGGCTTTGGGTGTGAAGTGGGATGGATGCTTGGGTGGGTGCTCTGCCTGAAATATAATTTTAGAGTTATCTAATTAACTAAGCCGCTGCTGCCATAAAATCTGCGTTCATCCGCGTTCATCTGCGGTTACTAATAAACTTATTCCAACCCCCATCCTTCAACGGCGATCCTGCCGCCCCTTCTCTTACACTGCCACATGCGCCCGTTCCATGCGATCACATTGCCCAACTATCTGCACTGGAAGGTGCTGTGGCCTTTTTCGGGTGATTTTTGGGCAGTTAAGCCACAATTTTGGCCCCCTAAATCGCGACGTTGGAGAGCGTCGTTTGAATGTATTGATTACTCGTGCTCGTGAACAATGCATAGTGTATTCTAATTTCCAAGCAAATGATTTATCAATTGATGCAAATACACCCTTTGGTCTAAAAAGTCTGAAGGTATTCCTGGATTTTGCCCACTAAATTAGAATAAAAAACAATGGACCGGTCGGGAATTGAACCCGAGGCCTCTACCATTCAGGTCGAATAGGCACAAAACCTGCTCGATTGCCAAGGTAGCGATCTTCCCCTGAT
>Ga0307377_10003237_pt1 | contig 18560 bp, 11 predicted proteins | sample TR3MG_FD_202535 | JGI IMG/M metagenome (GOLD analysis project Ga0307377, IMG submission 202535) | Soil microbial communities from Risofladan, Vaasa, Finland - TR-3 | ecosystem: Environmental > Terrestrial > Soil > Coastal area > Acid sulfate soil | place: Finland: Risofladan, Vaasa | collected... | reverse complement strand
AGCTGCCGAATTTGTTTTAACTTATAGAACAACTGAAAGTGATTTTGCATTAGCGGATTGTGAAATAGAAATTTTAGAAACTGGACAAGATTATGATATGATCAACGATTCAACAGCAGGACAGTTTACATTGACATTTCCAGATTATACGGTTTTGCCAGCAAATGAAAATACTTATTATTTTAATATCAGTCATCCAATTGATGGATTGATAGGACAATATCAAACAACTTTTACCTTTAGAAAAGATTTATCTGATTTTTCAACTTCAAATGTTGTAGATGATAGTACTGGATACATTGTTTATGATATTCCCGTTATTAAAAAATCTTGGTATGATTCAATAGATACTACTTTATTCGAAACTACCGTTCTTCAAAAACTGATAACTGAAGTCACATTTAAAGATTATAAAATGTTAACAGACTTTGTTAATTTTAAATTGGCCAATACAACTGGCGAAATGGAGAATATGCAATTAAATGATGTTGATATGTTACCCGCTATAGATATTCTTTCCACTCCTCCTGTATCTGGTACTGTCGGAGATAGATATATTGTTCTAAATGGTCAAGGATCATTTTCTGGTAAAGATAATAGAATAGCTGTTCTAAACGATTCAACTGCTATGACTTTTACATTTTTAGTTCCTAAATCTGATCAGATGATTTATGTAAATAATAAATCTCAAAAATATATCTTTTCTGTTTTTGGGTGGGTCGCTCCTAATTATGATATACCTTTAGTACTTGAAATTGATGTATTTAAATCATCTACATATTCTGGTACAAGCGGAAATTTGAGTGATGCGGTAAAAACTGCGGTTACAGCAGCATTTACATCTAGATTTGGTATTAATAAAAATATATACAGATCTGAAATAATTGATGTGGTTCAAAGTACTACTGGTGTTGATCATGTTGTTTTAAGACAACCTGAATCCAGTATATTTTTTAATTTTGATATTAATGATTTTGATCAAGATACTCTTTTAAAATATGGTCCTGAATATGTCTATTTCGACGAGGATAATATGATCATTAGGATATTTTCATAATGGATATACTAGAAACAATCAATAATAAAATAAATTTTAATCCTCAAAGAATATACCAAATTATAGTGCGACAGCTTGGCAGAGATATAAATGGATTAACTGAACCATGTTATCGAATTCATACAAAAACAACAGAAGTTTCCATATACAGAGAACTCAGGATAATGCCAAGAGAATGGAGTCTGTTAGGTAAAGAAGTGAATAAGGTTAAACCTGGAGCAGGTGATACTGTTAAAGTTCCTTTTACGGTTGCAATATCATATCTATATTATCGTTTTATTAAATCTGGAAAAGAAAAAATGGCAAAAGATATGATAATGTATTTACTTGTCAAATTTTATGGAAGCAAACTTCAAAAGCATCTTCCAAAATCGTGTCATGATGAAACCTTTCGATATACGATAGAAAATGTAGCTAAAATGCATCTATTTTATAAAAATGGAACAGTATCAAATGCAATTATATATTTAACTAATGAAATACATAAAAAATTTAAGACGAGAATTAAAACTCCAGAATTAGATATGCTCATCTTTTATGATTTTATGATTGAGTGTAATAATAGAATTGGTCAAAGTTCTAGAAGTTTTTTTCAAGCATATTATAGAAATAGAGAAGATGGAAAAGGAATTTCAATAGAAAGTAGTCCAGATGATGATGATGAAAATAAGAATATGTTTCAAACAACAACTGGATCCGATCTTCGTGTAGCCGCAACAGAAAAATTTATAAAAAATATGTTTGTTTATAAGAGTCATGATCTAAAAGCTATTGCAGAAGCAAAAAGAATCAGTAGAGTAAAGAATAATTTAGCCGAAACAATTATACCAATAATTCACGATAAAAAATCGGAAGAGAATATAAAGATTATTTTAATGAGTTTTCTAAAAGAAATATTAGATACGAATAGTTTATGCGGAGATCAATTTTATAAGATAGTTAAGGGATTAATGATGAAGAGAAATTTTAAAGACACCTTTCAATTTATATCCCTAGTGCGCGGGTTTACAAATTCGATGTATGAAAGTTTAAACTCAACCACACTAAATATTAGAGAATCGGATAAAATATCTTTATCAATATTTGTTGCATTTTATATCACAATAAGTTTTAGAAATTTATTCTGTTAAAACGAAATACGTATCCCACCAGGAATCAAATCAATTAAATTGTTTGCTATATCTTTAACATCCTTTGTCACTCTTGCTTGAACTACCTGACCAACTTGCGTTATATCTAGCATCGATTTTTCTTGTGTGGTAGCCTGATCAAATCTTTGAGAAGATAAATTTTTGTTATAATCTTTTATTTCACCGTTTGTTAATCCTTTTGTGTTTGAACCAATATTTTTTGTTATAGCTGTTACAGCTGGATTTTGTTCAGTTTCATTATTAACCCGATTAAAATCTGTCAATCCAATAACATCTTTTTTGTCTGTTGCCATTGCTTCTAAATAACCCCTTAATGTTGGGCGATGTCTTGAGGATGATGCATTTGTTAATATACTATTAAATACACTACCAAAATCTATTCTAACATCGACTACTCCCATAGATTGTCTCCATGATATCTGTTGTTGATCTCCACCCTTAACAACGGTAACATTCGCTATATACCCAGGATCAAGATCATAAATTCCAGGAGCATAGAACCTATGTATAAACGGCCAAGAATATGCTCCAGCTCCAACAGATTGTGGCAAACCAAGTAAAAGAAGAGCAGCGATTGGTCCTATGATAAATTTTGCTGTTGCTCTTTCACTACTTGGATTAGGATTATATAATCTGATTGTCATTGTATAAGAAGGAGCATAGGTGCTATTTTTCCATAGCATTGGAAAATCTATTCTACCACCAGCTGCTAAAACATCTACGTTTTTTAAGATCCTTCTAAAAGTCGAATTTTCTGGAACTTTTTCAACAAGTTTTCCAAGTTGATCTTGTATTCCCCCAAAAGCACTAAAAGCTGTCCCCGTCATTCCACCCATTTGTTTTCCAGCTTCTGTTGCATTACCTATCATTTCTGTGAAGCTTTTTGCACCAAACATTTGAGATAAACCAGACATTCCTTCGGATGCAACATTTGTTATTTTTTGAAGAAAGTTTTCACCATATTCATTTGTAAATGTATCAGTTGGGAATGCATCTGCTAGAAAAGCACATGTTAAAAATCCTGATATTGATGGCTGTTTGAGAGAAAACCCCAAATCTCTAAGTTGTTGGGTATAACTAAGTCGCTTTCCAGTGAGACCTAAACCACCAGATGTAAATTCATCTGATATCGATGAAAATGCATTGCTTCTACTCATTAAATCTAATCCAGCTGTAAAACTTGGAAATCCAGGTTGAATGTGAACTATCGGCATACCATTTTTGATTACACTTTGTCTAGATGGTCCAGAATTTCCAGCACCAACAATTCCATAAGGATTTGTATCTCTTGGTCCTACTGGAGGCGCTCCTATAATAAAATCTATTGTTTCATCAAATTTTGAAGTGTTTTTTGAAAGTGTTCTTTCTCTTCCTCCACCAGCCATTTTATATCCTCCTTAGAACCCTACATCGCCCATTGCGATCTGATCCATTGTTGATTCCTGCAAAAATTTATTTGAACCACCACCGCCGCCGTTGGTCATACTATTAACAGCATTATTTATATTTTGAGTCGTTGAAACTGCTGTTGACATTACTGCTCCCCCAACTTTTTCACCAGTTTCAGATACAGTATCTTTTATTTGTATTCCCAACTTTTGAAGCTCCTCTGCTGTCATAATCCCATTAGCGTATAAGCGATCTGCATTTCTTTTAATCCACGCTTTTCTATTGGGGGCCATATTTTCTAATTTATCTGTTACTGTTGATACACTATTCTGTGCATATTTAAGAGCTCCAGTCAATCCCATATTTTCTAAATTTTGAAGTCCTTGAACTGGCCATTTTTTAAGTTCTTCTGCAAGTGCTGGTCCTAATAGTGGATTTCCATTATCGTCAACTAATCCAGCTCTAGTTAAAAGGATATCAGTATATAAACTACCACTTGATACTATTTTATCTTTTATATCACTTCCAGCTACTGTAGCTTTATCTAATAGATTTTTAGGTTCATCACTTCCCCACCAGGATTTAGCTTGTCCCCATTTATTTGAAAGCCATCCCGACACTCCACTCCCAACCTCTTTAGCTTTATCCTTAGCTTCACTGGCTGTTTCTTTGGCTTTTTCTTGAAGTGACTTTGCATAAGTCATAGCTTGATCCAAAGTCATTCCATCAAATTTAGATGGATCTACATTATATTTAACTGCCAACTCTTTTAATTTATCTGCTGTGAGTGTCGCGGCTTGTGTCGTTTTTTCTTTAAAAGATGCTCCGTATCTTTTGGCTATTTCTTTGGCTTGATTTAAAGTTTTGCCAACATAGTCTGCATAATGACCACCATTTTTGTTCGCCCATTCACGAGCTCTCTTTAATGAGAATCCGTTTTCTTCTTCCTTGGATTTTTTACTTGCTTCTGCTTGTTTTTCGTTCTTTTCGAATTCCAACTGGGCTTCTATTTCTCCCATACTCATTCCCTTTCGACCTAAAGCCTCTACATTTTCTTGACCATATTTGGCCGAAAGTGCTTTTTTTCTAACCATTAGTTTTTCTGGACTATCGTGGAGATCATCTATTTTATCTTTTAAATAACTCACAAATCCTTTTTCAAATTCCCTACCAGCGGACTTTGCACCTTCATATGTTCCTTCTTTTACAGCTTGCATCCCGAAACCAGTCATCCAACCTAGGGCTGATTCGACTGTGCTAATTTTTTTCCATCTTTTCTTATAAGCAGCTCTAAATCCTTCAATTTCTTTAACTGTAAATTCTTGATAAATTGGTTGATTTTCCAAGAATATTTCCATTTGGCCTTCTATAAATGCTCCTTGAAAATTTTGCATGACTACAGGAAGATCTTCATTTGATATACCACCTCTACCAGAATTTCGAATAATGGCTTTATTTCCGACTTCCATTCTTTTATATATGTTTCCAGCTGCCGCTTCTCTAGAATCCCCCCTAGTCGCCAGATGCTTTTCCCCACCTTTTCTACTTTTTTCCATTTGTTTGTCGACCCATTTTTGAAGACCTGGGGTGACATTTTTGTGAAACCATTTGACGATTATAGTTCCAACAACAGCAAGTGCTCCAGCGACCCATGCATATGGATTAGACAATAAACTCCCAAGAGACGATAATAAAGTTGAAACTACAGTCATTAATCCACTACCTATAAATCCTAAGAATCTCCATATTCTTTTTCCCTTTTCTCGCTTATCATGTTTTTCTAACATTTTAGATGATGTAGCGGTATATCCTAAAAGTTTTTGGTCATATTTTTCTTTTTTCTTTTTTTCCTTTTTCTGATAAACGGTTAATGATTTATATTCTTTAGTATCAGTAGAAATTTTAACGGGGATTGGTTCAATTGCACCAGTTGCACCCAACCCACCAAATAATCTTTCATTTTCTTTTGCACCACCTAATCTTCCGAGAGTGTTTTTCTTGACCCAATCTTTAGCTCTTCCAGGACCAGTTAAAGTATAATCAGTAATTTTACCAAGAGTTTCAGCACCACCTATTGCACCTTCGAAGATATCACTTGCCTGAGATCCTTCCATGAATAAGGACTTGTTCAATTTTCTGGCACCCTTCATAAGTCCTCTACCAATAGCTCTAACAACTGACATTGTTCCACCAGCTAAACTCCAAGTACCACCTAGTTTAGATGCGTCCATCATTGGATATTTTATACCTGTTATATGAGTTGACATATCTCGAACTGCCATCGCTGTCGCTTTGGTATATATCATAAGTGCGTCTAATCGAGGAGTTTGATTTAAAAATAATGTTGCAATATTTTGATTGATAGCATCTAATGGTTTCTTAGATTTAGACAATTGTCTTCTATAACCACCACGAGGTTTCCAAAAGAAATATGCTGCTTTCCAACCCATTCCAGCGGCGGCACCCATCGCTTTAAAAGTGGTCATCATTGTTTTAAAATAAGGATGCTCCAATAAAAACTTACTATACCATTGATCAAATTTTCCTATTTGTGCTCCAAGAACTCCTTGTATTGCAGATAGAGATGTCAACAATTGATCTTGTGCTGGTTCTTCATATTTTTTATGTCTATCAGAATCTGCTATTTTAAAGGCATCTACAGTATCTTGTTTTCTATTTGCTGCATCAGCTTTTGCTCTCTTTGCTGCTTCAGCGGCACCACTTCCACCCATTCCCATTCCATCATGTTCTTTTCCTTTTCTTTTAAATAGTGATGAGAGTCCTGCTGCCATTTTATCTTTGGCTGATTTGAACATACTGGTTTCCATAAATTTAGAAGCGAAATAACCAAATATAGGAGTAGAAGAAGCTAATGCAGAAGCAACCATATTTTGACGATTAATTTTAAAGTCTTCTGATATAGCTTGTCCGTATTGCTTAATAGCGTCCTGTGCAGCTTTAGCTGTTCCGAGTGTAGCTGTTTCAACTCCTCTCTGTAAAGAATCAACAGTATTTTTCAAACTACCTAAAACAGAATTCATTGAACTGGCTATAACTTTACTATCTCCTCCAGAAGATATTCGTCTTTCAGTTTCGTTAATTTCTCTTGATGTTTTATTTCCCATCGCAGAAACCGCTTTGCTGACATTACTCACTTGAGATATTCTAACTTGTTGACTGTCAGCTTTTTGTGTTAAGCTTCCTTTATCCTTTCCTGATTTTTTTGGCATTTTCTAACCCTCTATTTTATATTTGTTAATATTGCACTAACCCTTTTGTCAACTGGCAATAATTCTACCATTACAGCGGCCACTTCCGATAACGCCCACAGTTCTTGTGCTGGTGATGTATATGAATTTCTTTCTTTGAATGTTTCCATATAAGCGTCATTTAATGGTCCGAATATATGATAAAATCTAGAATAATATCTTAACAATAAACTGGGATTTGTAACGAAAGAAGAAGTTATTAAAAATATATCTTTGAAGATATCATAATATTCATCTTCTCCCAGTGTTGTTTTTGATTTTATGGTATTCGTAATTGAGTCCATAAATTTTTTATGTAAAGCTTTTGAAAATTTTCCTTCCGTACTATACAAAGCTTTTAATATTTCGTCTACATTTAAATTTTCTTCACAAGAAAAAATATCTGAAAAATAGGAAGAATAATATTTTTGAAACGTTGGTTTCATTATTCTAAAAAATCCAGCCATATTTTTTGATGCTGATAAATGCATTAATTCATGTAATGTAGTTTTAACTAATGATTTATTAGATGATACCCCAAGCCAATTGGAATTATTATCAATAAATACAATTACTTTATTAAGATCATCAGAATAAAGTCCCTGAACATTTTTTGTCCAATCTCTTTTAAATCTTTTTGATAAAAATGATAATATTCCTTTATCCATAAATGTTGGAACCACATATTTTTTCTCTAATAATCTTTTAAGATTTTTAGCGTGATATCTACCCCAATCTGTAGATAAAACTGCCTCAAAAAATTTTAATGTTAATTTGTCTGAGGAATATAATTTATAACCATAAAAATCAAAGGGCAATTCTTTCATCTTTGTTGGTAATGCCCACAATTCTTGTATCGTCTGTTCTTTCATTTTTATCCTCTATCCAGCATATCAAATATATCAAAATATGCTTCTTTATTTTCATCTGAATCTATTTTGTTTTTTAATTTGTTTAAAAGAAGAGCATTTAAATGTTCCATTGTATCTTTTCCAGAAGATTCTATTTTTGTTAAAGGACTTCCACCCATATTCATATTCAAAACATCTTCTAGGTCCTGCATAAGTTCACCAGACTGACCTGATAATAATAGAGGTGGATCATACTTTCGAACATAATAACATAGTGCGGCGGACATGGCAACGTCATCATGACAACCAGAATCAGCTTCAATTCTTCCATTAGTTTTACTTACCAAAGATGTTAACTCCAATGCCAGTCTTTCAGATTTAATAGTTTCTGGATACTGGGTTACAAAAGAATATAAAGCATCTATCATCAATGGACGAGTTTTAGCAGTAGTTGATAATCCTGGGACATAAGTCTTCTCGCCTCTTTTTTCTTTATATAATTTGGTTGAATATGTGGAACTGTTTAAATGTTCAATAACTTGATTGCCATATGAATTTGATTCAACAACAATCGTAGATTCATATAAAGCTGCGGCCGCTTTTACAACCTCAATGAATTCCATAACTTTTAATTTTCCTCTGTATTCCCACACTTGATCCATTGATTCATAATCCCAGATAGTAATTGCGGATTTATCCTCTCCGTGTTCTGGTGCGGTATCTACTCCCATTATATAATGAAGGTTTGGTTTTGGTTTTTGAAAACACCAAGCTTCACCACTAAATAGTTTAAATTTTTCCATTGGTTTTTGAACACTATCTTGAACTTTTTCTAAAGTTTCAGATTCAAAGAACGCTCCCTCAGCTGGCAAGAATTTAAGTTCTAATTCCTGGGCTATTTTCTTTGGATCATTATCAAAAAGTTCACATTGAGTACTATACCAATCTGGATCGTCTGCTAATTCATCAATCATTTTCCAATGAACAACAAATGGGCAAAATAAACCTTCTCCAGATATTGATCTCAAATATTTATTAAAGTACCATTTACCAGGACCAACTGTTTTATTAGGTGTTGATATAATTACTGTTCCATAAGGAACGTTTCTCTTTTTTGCTTGCATTTGATTTGTAGAAAGAGCTGGTACGATACTTGTCCACGCTTTATCAACATAATCGATAAATGCTGCCTCATCTACTATTAAAAATGTTATAGCCTTACCACGAAGGGTTTTATTTGGGGCTTTTGGGTTAACTGTTGCAACATACACCTTACTTCCATTTGTTAGGATAAATGAACGTTCAGTCTTTTTATCGAAACCCCTGCCTAACGCTCCCTTTGGTGGCTTTAAAAAGTTAGGCAATTTTTCAATCATACCTCTGATAAATCTTGCAAAGTCAGTTGCTTCATTACCATCTTTCGAAATTATACCTACGATAACATTGCTATGAAATGCACATAACCAAGCTGTGTATGCTTGAACTATTGTTGAAAATCCAGTTTGACGACTTTTTAATAGTAATACATGTTTCTTAGTTTCAACTAAATCAACAAATTCAAGTTGTTTATTATATGGGTTGATTAATTCATCTCCACCAGGAAGTTCTAGGAGGATATAATGTGTCGCAAAATATTCAAAACTTTTTTTACATCTTAGATATTCTAAAACGAATTTTTTAGCGGCAAACTTTAGATGGTTTGGTCTTTCTTTTTCTACTTTCTTATCTATTGCCGCTTCTTTTTGTTTAACGGCGAATTCTATAGAGTCTACCAGCATATCCATAATTATATATCTCCTATATAAATTTGTTCTACATAACTCGATTAGTTCGAACAAGATGAAGAGTTACACCACATTGCCAATCTCGTGAACCTCGTATAAAATGAGCTAGACAATATTTTGAAATATAATGTCCTGTTAAATCTCTTACATCTGTTATTTTAGATCTGAATATAGTTCCATTTCCAACATCCAACAGATTTTCTAATATTAACCATTTTTCTAAATGAACTTTAAGTATAGACATTTGTCCAAAAAATTTTGAATGTATGGCTCGTATATGTGTTTCATTACTATCATATCCAGTGTGATCTTTAAAAATACTTATTCTTTTTTCTTGACCTTTTTTACTAAAAAATACTTGATTCTTTTTTGTTGTTATTCCATAATCATTAGCGAATTGTGTAGTATCCAATGATATGGTTTTATACAATTGATCTCGTGGTTTTACTATATGCTTCATCGTATTTCCATATAGAGAAAATATAGCATTACCAGTATATTCTGTTTCAACTGGGTTATAGGTATAAAATGTTTTTCCATCAAATATATTTAAAAGATCTTCTTGATTTCTGCTATCAGTTGATAATTGTGTTATAGTAACTTTTGCGAAATTGGTTCCTGCTGAAAGATTCTTTATGTAAACTTTTGGTTTAATATCAGATTGTATTGCACTATTTGATTTTCTCTTTGTTTTAATAGAATTAGATGTTATACCAGCTAATCCATTAAAGAAACCAAAAGTTCTATCAAGATATTGTAATACTTTATAAAGAGGAGCTGGTGGAACAATTATTTGATCATATACTTCACTATTGCCACCTTGTCCATCATAATAAAGATCTCCTCCAGACTGCGACACTAAATCTTTTACAATAGTTCGAAGATTCGACCCCAAATAAACACCATTAACATAAGAAGTCATAACACTATATCCTTCCAATGGAACAGCTCTAATTCTAATTGCCGATCTAATTTTGTCTGGTATTTGTGGTTGTGAATCTTTCATTAAGAGATCATATTTAGAACCTAAAGCTATTAAATTCATTTCTAAAATTTCATGTGGAATTTTTTCAGACGAACCATAAACTTGTATTTTCAGTTGAATTGGTTCTTGCCCATATATCTGTTTTAAAATCATATCGTCTGGATCCAGGAAAAAATCCATCACAAATGTTTTGTATGGTACCTCTACGGATGCTATAATTGACAATTGATTTAAATCATTTGTAATATCGAAGTCACCAACTTTACACGATAGTTCATAATTTCTAGATGGACTATTATATGTCTCTCTATCTTGTGTTCCAGCCATATTATCGTACTCCTCATATTATTTATATTTTGTTCCCAAAAAAAAGAAGGTTGGGGAAATAAATTTCCCCAGTACCCTCTACCCCGTTCTGTGTTGTTTACTACTGTGCTGTATTCATTTGCTCTACAGCTTGAACATTTGCGATTAACGCCTCCTCCATTTGCTGTGGTAAAATCAGAACACTTTCCGCCACATTCTCTAAAAGCTTCTTTAAATTTAAATTAGATTGAAGACATGAATATCGAATTATGGCTAAAAAGAATTTCCAATTTGTCAATGTTCCATCTTCTCTAACCTCGTCTAAAAACTCTTGAAGTGCGTTTCGCTTCTTTTCTGTGAGTTTGTCAATACCCTCAAGAACTGCATATATATTATCTTGATTCAATTCCATGTTCATATTTGTTTCGATAACTTCACCGATGCAACCAGCGAAATTTGCAATATATGTACCAACTCCATATCTCATACTTACACCAGAGTATTCAGAATGAATCATTTTTAATTTACCTAATTCAAAAGCGAAATTAGACTTGGATTCATCTTGTCTAACACTTATACCAAATTGAAGGGTTGCTGCTCTAGACCCATCATAACTATTTCCAACTATTAATGTTGGGTAAACATTTCCATCCGCGTAAGCGTGACTTCTATTCATAATTGTCACGTAATTTCTGAAAACACACATATCAGGTGAGGTATATAGTTCCTCATCAAACAGAACATTATCCTCAACATTTTCAGAAAGACTTCTTAAACTATTTCTAACTTTTTCAGCTATCACATCATTACCCTGAAATTTATAGACATGGCTGATGCATCTACAATATCTAAATCTAGTCCACTCTGGCTTCTTGGTGAATATTGCGATATGTGGAGCAGTATAACCATCAGTCTCATGAGATTCAGATTCTTCTGTAGTTTCTTCTAATTCAGCTAAATTTTCTAAACTACAACTTAGCTCGTGTGTAGGAACAGATTGTGTAACCAAAGTTCTGTATACAACTGTTCCAAATCGGTCACTATATGAATACAGTCCCCGATTAGCATGGGTACAATCAAGTCCCCTTTCTGCTGCATTTTCTTCAAATTTTGACGACATAAAACCTCCTACGATAAAATTTCTAATAGAACCGATTGTACGAAATAATGAAAATAAAAATCATAATAAAACTCTCTATCTATTTCATCTTCGGTCATATAATATAATGTATTTCTTTTAATCTTTAATTGACCAAAAGTTTTAAATATCATGTCAACTTCATCCTCATTATCAGTATCGATTGCAAAAACATTTATATCATTTTCATTTAAAATCTCTGATCTCATATTTTCCAGATTCTCTAGTACGCGAGATTTACTTTCAATGTCAACAATCCGAATTAATCTATTATAATATTTCAATATTCCATTATATAGATTCGGCACACCTTTCACTTTTACTTTATTTTTAAGATTATCAAAGGCGATATATTTTTGTCTGTCGATTGATATTAAAAAGATATCATAACGATTTTGCAAAACTATGGGGAGGACGCTCTTCTCTGTTTCAATTAATCTTTTGGATGTTATTATTCCATCATATTGTCTTATTATGATGTCGTCTTCCCCAAGTTCATTAAACGCTATATAATCATCTATTATTCTATTAGTTGTTTCTCTTAATCTAGTTTTTATAGATTCGTTATCTCTCATAATCTTTCCAATTTGAATGTTTCTTCCGACCTTATCATTTTCATCTATATTGGATACATCATAATTAAATGTTTTTAAAAGATTATAATGACACGCGACAACATCATACGAAAAGATATCTCTTAATATAAGATTCTTTGAATTAAGTTTCATACTCAACACCATCTAAACAAAGATTCTGAATCGCATGATCTATCTCTAATTGATGTTGAACATCTTTAATTCCGCCTTGCCGTGTGGCCAAGCATTTTAATAATCCATTGAAATCCTCAAATTCAAACTTTTTACTTTGATGATAGAGTATTGTAAGTTTTTCTCTGTCCAATAAATTATTTCTAATTCTTTGTTCAATAATTTCGGATAGATCATAACTTTTAAATTTGCAAATCGTATCATTACGTTTCACAATGAATTGACCAATAGGTATGAAATAATCCATTACGTCTTTACAGATATTAACAATGAATTTTTTTCTAACACTATAACCTTTCAAATATGTATCATCCCCGATATGATATAATATTTGATATCCATTATTATAAACGAACATGTCAATTGGTTCTGCATTTATAACTGGAATAATATTAGCATTTTCTATAATTCTTAAATGTCTTTTGTCAAAATCCTTATACCGTTTTCCGTGATCGTTTGGTATAGTAACGACTATTGATTCATCTGGATCCACGCCATTTATACTAATGAAAACTCCTCTGGCAGAAGAAATTCTACTTGAATGTCTGGAAAACCAATTTGCAAATGTTGAAATACGAAATTCATGATCAGTTTTATTTACGACAAGTCTTTCTTCCAAATTGGGAAGCTCACATTCAACTGCTCTTGATATTCTATTTCTTTTGGACAAATTCAATTTTTCTATATCATCATCATCTTCGGGGATAAATCTATCAAATACACTTTGAAAGTCTCTTTGGCTTTCCATAAAATTCCTCCTTAAATATATGTTTTTTCATTGAATCCATTTTCTAAACCTTTCCAATTAATAGCTATTGCATCTGATGTATGTATGGATTCTTCGTGTGTACATTGAACGTACCAATCTAATATTCCTTTAGTTGAATCTAAATCTTTAGAAATTTTTCTTATGGCATCTTCAACAAATTGTGTATTACTTTTAGCCAATTCTGCCATAAATTTTTCGTCACTTCTTTTAATAATTGGATAGGGGATTGTTTGAACCGAATTTTCAATCAAATCAATAATATCCTCTAACCACATATATTTCTGTGGATTGGCTTGAATTAATACATCTGCGAATGCTCTCTGATTGTGTGGATATCCATATTTGCCTTCGTGACATAATGCTGCCGAACATGGACAATATGCAGCATATTGAATTCTTACACTTTCATAAAATTTAAACTCATTATTTGAAAATTCACTTCTAAAACTACAATTATAAAATTGATAAAATCCATTATTTGAAACTGGAGACTTTTTATATAATGGATATTTGAAGTTCATCTTTAAAGATACAGTTTCCGTCTCTAGTTGTTTTTTAAAATCTTTTAATATTAATTCAAGTGTTGTTCGTCTAAGGGGTATGTGAATATAAGTTTGAATAGTACGTAAGAATCTTGACATAGAAATACCCCTGGTCATATCATCTAAGTCACAAACCATTTCAGCAGTTGCTAATATCTGAGGTATGGAGGAACTCCCATTCCTCGCTAAAATTCTGAATGGGAGTTCTACCTGTGAAACACCGACTCTTTTAATGCCAGATCTGATTTGTGGTTTTGTCTGTTGAATATCAGGTAGCATTATTTATACTCCTATGATCTACTCCTAAAACAGTTAAATAAGAATTTAATAAACGAACCGATTCTGGTATAGGATCTGCGATATTTGTTTCAATAATATTCTTTGGATCAATGAGATTTTTTATATAATTATTTTTTGTGCTGAAACAGTCAGATTTTAATGTGAACATTTCGTGCAAATTTTTCATTGCATCGTGTCCAATGAAACACGCTGTTTCCATCTCACCACATCGCTGACCCCCTTTATTCTTTCTTCCACCTAAAGGCTGCATAGTTCTTTTTGCGTAAGAACCTATTCCTCTAGCAGCCAGTTTATCATCTGCTATATGCGTCATTCTAAAGAAATACATATACCCAACAGTCACTGGATTCACTATATTCTTTTGTGACAATGGATCGAAAATATTATATTTAAATTTGGTATTAGTATATTCCATAACTTCTTTCAAGTCTGACACTTTAATGCTTTCAAATGGTGGTTGAATAACAGAAAAATCTTTGATGAAATCTTCATCTATCTCATCTGGCAATTGATCTATAAATTGTTTTGTATACCACTTGTCTTGTGTTTTATCTACAAGTTCTATAAAAACTATGAAATATTCTCTAAGCGCGGCTTTATCACCACTCTCCAACATATGTAATGCATGAGTTTTTAAATCGTTAACTGCCATCCCAAGATTTATTTCAAAGAGCTGACCCATGTTCATACGGGAAATTATACCAAGAGGATTAAGACAAACGTCCACATGTCGACCATCTTCTAACATCGGCATTTTTTCTTTTGGTAGAATTGTAGAAATTACACCTTTATTACCATGTCTATTCCCAATTTTGTCTCCAATCTTAATAGTTTTCATTTGGAGACCATACATTTCAACATGTATTCCATCTATTTTTTCTTTTTTATTTTTATATTTTCCAACATTATCTAAATTGAGATTATCTTTTATGAAGTCTGATGCAACGCCTTCTGGTAATTTATCTTCTACTATTTTTTGTAATTTTTCCTGACGATCTTTTTGTTGTTTCAAAAATCCTTCTATCCATTCTTTATAAATTGGAACTTCTTCATTCCATTCATTTGCATAAATGGTAACGTTGGTTATAATAACTCTCTTAGGAGTCTCTAACACAACTGATTCATTAAATGGTGAGAAGTAATCTTCAGTTGTTAATTTTTGCATTCTGGCATATACATCTCCAGGTTCCATCATAGTATTTGGAGTTGGAAGAGGTTCATATACATCATGACGTCCAAGTCTATCTAAGAGAACTCTATCTGGTTTCATATTGAAAGATAGATCAACGAAATGAACAGATGAAAGTTCTTCACTGTTTGTCAATCTATCAGATATCACAATTCCATCTTCATAATTATAACCATAATGAATCATGATTGCAGTAAGTAAATTTTTACCAAAAATGATGTCTCCATCTTTACAATAATTACTTTCTGCTAAAATATCTCCAGCTTTAAAAGTTTGACCTTCTTTAAAATATACTGACATTATATCCACATTTTGCACATAGATTTTTCTATTGGATATGTCAAATACTTCACCAGATTTATCATCATATAAAACAACCATATATTGTTCATCCAGATATAATACTTCACCATCCCTTGGAGCGATTTTTATGAAATCTGTATATTTCGTATACAAATGCTCACAACCAGATTGAACTATAGGTTTGTCAAACTTCTTAAGAAGAATGGCTTGGCGCATTTGGGATGATGCCATTTGCAATCTTGTTGGATCGTCGTGCTCACAAAATGGAGTGAACGATACTGGTATAGAAATAGGCTGCTTGTCGCAGTATTCGCTCGTAAATCGCATATTTCTATCCAATGGGACGTTGGGTATCAGATTCTGTAGAACTCCGCAATTTTCCCTATCTGGGGTATCCACAGGACACATTCTACCGAACATTGTTTTATAAATATCTCTTAGATGTCTGGGTATGTTTTCTCTTTTAAAACCACCTGGACCCAATAAACTTGCACGACTTAATTTGGTCAATTTGTCTATTGGATTTATACTGAAATCAAATTGAACTATTTCTGATACATTACTATCTGTAATTAATTGTTTCGTGTTCGTATTGAATTTTGGCTTTCTGGTGTCACGATTACTCAGACACATATCGAATATTATTTTACATATTTTATTATATATAACATATTCGAAACATCGTATTCTTTTGTTTGGAAGTAATCTATCATCTACTTCACCACGCTTCAATGCAATTAATACATCTTCTAAAACTGAACCAGTTTCTAAAAATTCCCTGGTAAATATATCCACCTTTGGTATTAAATCCAGAGAATATATAATATCGTTTCCTTTTGGTATGGTATTATATTTTGTATAATATCTCCCGAGTTCTTTTATAAAATCATCTTGAGTAAATCCTTGAGATTCTTCATTATACATTTTTATATCAAATAACAATTTATCATAGATGTGGTTCTCTGGAGATTCTTGTTCCACTATACCATCAAGATCCTCTTTCATTAATTCTTTTACTCTATCAGGACCATAAAATGCCATAAGTAGAAGACATAGAGGGATTCTCTTTCCAAGATATCCGCACATCACATATGGCTTCTCTTTTGTAGCATATACTAACATCGTTCCTACATTTGTCCTTAATTTTAGTGTCTCGCCTCTCATAACTATTGGTATATCAAAAAGTTGAAATAGTGGGACCTTCTTTCTACCATTTATAAAAATATAGTTGTTATCGATAAGTTTTGGTATGTAAAGTTTTAATTCGATTGGGTGTGAGCCCTTGGAAAACTTCATTGATAAAATTGAATATAAAGTTTTCGAGAGCTCACCCTTTATATTTCTCGAGCTTTTAATCTCAACTTTATCAATCGAAAACCCTATTTCTTGGACAGGCTGAACTATTTCCTGTATAACAGGGAGCATACGCTCGTAATCTTTTTTTCTCAACGTAAAAATGTTGTTGTCTTCATCCTTAATCTTATAGTATGGGTTTACTATTTTCAAATTGTAATTCCTCCTGTTGATAAAGTTTTATACTTTTTCTCCTCTTAAGATTCTGTCCATAACACCAGAATATTTTCCAGAGTTTATAATTCCATTTAAAATACTTTTTCGTGGATTTGAAAAAGACATTGCCAACAGCCAACTCTCTTGCTCTGGAACTGATTGGATGCTGTGGAACTTTGGTTTATATTTTTTTCTCTCTGGATGCAATCTCCATTTTTTCATTCCGATCCACATAAGTTGTGAAACTACGCATTCGTAATGAACATGATGAATATATCTATCGTATACTTCAAATAAAGAATGAACCAAATCTTCACAGTTAGTATCTTTAAATTTGTGAAGCATTGTGGATACAGTGGAAAGATCTCCAATAATATCCTCTTGTTTCATATCTTTCTTCTCAGAACTGTTTTTAATGATTGCTGACCCCGATGTATGAAATGTTCTCAGAACCAATTGAGTAGATTTTTCCCCCAAAGTCTGAGCTGCTATAACACCAATATAATGACTGTTTAGAGACTTGTATGATTCTCCATAACATGTTTTACATACTTTTTCATTTTTGCAATATATTGGACTTCTTGCATGAATGGTCTGGCCAATGATATCAGTATAGTTTTCATCTGTTATTAATTTTAAGCTATCACCATCTTTTATAAAACGATGAACAAAGCATGACGCCTTTTTCTTATCCGTGACATCAATTTTAAGAAAATCTGTAGTACCACAATCTTCAATAGTGTCAGATAGTTGCAAGTTCGCACATGTAAATATAAGTTTTCTTGATAAATAACCAGACGTTCCAGTATTGAGAGCTGTGTCTAATAATCCTTTTCTACAACCATATGTTGAATTGAAAAATTCTGATTGAGTTAGACCATCAGTTAAATTATTTACAATTGGTTTATCGTGAATCTCTCCACTAAAATTTGCAATAAATCCACGAGATAGACATAACTGCCTTGCCTGATCCCAACTTCCTCTGGCACCAGATTCTATAAAATCTGCATATTTAAAATTTTCTCTAAGGAATTCCAAAACTTCTTCGGAACTAGACCTTCTCAAAGATTCATAAATATCACCATCGGTGTCATATATTTTGTGCTTGAGTTCTTCAACATTTGGAATTAGAAAATCGTCTAACGATAACGTGCATCCAGATAAAGTTGAATAATAAAATCCGTGCTTCTTTATTAAATCTAGAAGATTAACAATATCATCTGGATATTCTTTCTGTATTTTTTGTAGAGTGTTTATAAGAATTTTTTCATC